>ENA-OQKY01000025-OQKY01000025.1-human-gut-metagenome-genome-assembly--contig:-NODE-25-length-208265-cov-42.188365_pt1 | contig 208265 bp, 168 predicted proteins | sample MGYA00242652_ERZ504805 | MGnify/ENA primary metagenome ERZ504805 (study PRJEB26092, sample SAMD00036400) | human gut metagenome | host: Homo sapiens | study: EMG produced TPA metagenomics assembly...
TCCCATTCCGAACACAGCAGTTAAGCTCACTCGTGCCCAAGATAGTTAGCTGGAAACGGCTTGTGAAAATAGGTAGTCGCCGACTTGATCAAAACGCTCTAAGAGAAATCTTGGAGCGTTTTCTTTTTGCTTTTTTCGCCCAAAGCTCTTGCATCTGGTCGGCGGGTGCGGTATGCTTAACCAATAGGACGCTTGCAAGAGGGAGGGCAGAGACATGGACAGAGAAGAGATCCGCTATCTGCTGGGCAGCACGATCTATGCACGGGCCAAGGCATACGAGAACAGGGTGCAGGATCTGGAATGTGAGACGGCGGAGAACGGCGTACGCCATCTGAGCGCCGATGTGCGGGGCAGCGGCCGGAATCTCTACCGGACCCAGGCGTGGCTGCGCCAGAACGGCAGTTTCGTCAGCGCCAGCTGTACCTGCCCTTTCAATGAAAACGGCGAAGGTCCCTGCTGCAAGCACATCGGTGCGCTGCTGCTGCATGAGGTGGATGAGCCGGAAGAAAAGACGGAGTCAAAACCGGAAAAGAAGGCACTGCTGGACATCCCGGGCGTGCAGCGCGGGACAGAATTTGCTAAAGAAGCCGCAGCCCGGAAGGATAGCTATGTCTCCGGCCTCGAGATGCTGTTCGGCAGGAAATGGCGAGGCGATGAACCCGTCTCGGATGTGCGGGCGCAGGAACTTCTCCGGGCCTATCAGGAGGACGCGCTGTCCGAGGTGGAGAGTCTGACGGCCTCGGACGGCCAGCAGCGAGGCTTCGCAGAACTGGAACCGGAACTCATCCTGGACTACTCCGGACAGCCGCCGCTGCTGCGCCTCCGCATTTCGGACGGCGGGCGGCAGTATGTCGTAAAAAGCATCCCGGAACTGCTGACGGCCATCGAGAAAGAGCGGAGCGTCAGCTACGGCAAAACGCTGGCCTTTGTCCACCGGTGGGACGCCTTTACCTCCGAGGCACAGAAAATTCTGACGCTGCTCCGCCGCCAGCAGGACACGGTAAAGAGCGTGGAAGCCGCCACAGGCCGCCCGACCCGCAGCATCGCAAATGGCCCCGCTGGAAGTGTGCCGCTGTCGGGTGAGCTGCTGGATGAACTGGTGGCGTTATATGAGCCGAGGGGCGAGGTGGGCGGTTACGCCTTGCGAAAGGGTCTGCCCGCGCTGACGCTGCGGGTCGAGAAGAAGAGGGGCGGCGTACACATCGTGGTGGAGCCCAGGCTGTACACATTGCAGGGCCTCGACTACAGCTACCTTTATAATGAAGACACCATCTGGAAGCTGGAACGAGCCGAAGCGGCCCGTCTGCTGCCCGCGCTGAACGCCCTCTGCGGCAGCGGACTCTTTTTCACCAGCAAGGATGCCGTGTCGTTTTGCAGCTTTGTGCTGCCGGAGCTGGGCCGGAAGATCACCATCGACGACCCTGACCGGCTGCTTTTGAATCAGATACCGCTGGAGCCGGTGGTGCAGTTTTATCTGGATGCGCCCCACATGGGGGCCGTCCGCGCCCACCCGGAATTTTTGTATGGGGAAGACCGGGTGACGCCTTTTGCGGCCCCGACCGATTTATTGAGGGACGCCCGCGCAGAGCGTCGGGCCGGGCGGCTGCTCCAAACTTATCTGACCCAGCAGACCGACTCAAGCCCCGCCGAATATGGCACAGACGACGAGGATACCCTTGTTACTTTCCTTGAAGAGGGGGTGCCTGCCCTGCTGGCGGAGGGCGAAGTCTACCTCAGCGATGCCTTCCGCGACTTGCAGGCTGCGCCGCCGAAGATCTCGGTGGGGGTGTCGGTACAGGGCAGTGTGCTTGATCTGGAGGTGGACACCGGTGAGTTCCCGGTAAGCGAGCTGAAAGCTCTGCTCAAGTCGCTCCACCAGAAAAAGCGCTACCACCGCCTGCGGGATGGCCGATTGCTGCGGCTGGATGACTCGCTGGAAGTGCTGGATGAACTGAACGAAACGCTGGAACTCTCCGGCGCAAAGCTGGGCCAGAATCATGCGCAGCTTCCGCTTTACCGTGCGCCCAGCCTCGACTGGGCGCTGTCAGGCCAGACCGGTGTGCGCTTCAACCGGGATGATGCCTTCCGGCGCATCAGCCGGAGCTTCCACGCCGTCAAGGACAGCGAGTATGCCCCGCCTGCCTCCCTGCAAAAGACCCTGCGCAAATATCAGCGGGACGGCTACCGCTGGCTGCGGACGCTGGACGGTTACGGTATGGGCGGCATCCTCGCCGACGATATGGGCCTGGGCAAGACGGTGCAGGTGCTGAGCTACCTGCTGGCCATGAAGCAGAACGGCCAGACTCTGCCCAGCCTCATCGTCTGCCCGGCCTCGCTGGTGCTGAACTGGGCCGAGGAGTGTCAGAAATTCACGCCCGAACTCTCCTGCGTGGTGGTGGACGGCGACGCCGCCCACCGCGCCGAGCTGGCTGAAAGCTGGCCCGCCGCCGACCTCGTGGTGACCAGCTACGATCTACTGCGGCGTGACGAGGCGCTTTACGAGGGGCAGGAGTTTTACGCCTGCATCCTCGACGAGGCGCAGGCCATCAAGAACCACACCACCCAGAAATACAAGGCCGTCTGCAAAGTGCGCAGCCGGGTGCGGTTTGCCCTCACCGGTACGCCGGTGGAGAACCGGCTGGGCGAGCTGTGGAGCATCTTCTCCTTCCTGATGCCGGGCTATCTGCCGCCCTACAAGAGCTTTTGCAGCCGGTTCGAGAAGCCCATCGTGCAGGAGGAAGACCAGACCGCCGTGCGGCGTCTCAATCAGCTGACCGGCCCCTTCATCCTCCGCCGCATGAAGTCGGATGTGCTGAAGGAGCTGCCGCCCAAGACCGAGAATGTCTACCGCATCGAGCTGGAAGAGGAGCAGCGCAAGCTCTATCTGGCCGCTGTGGTGGACGCCCGGGAGAAGCTGCAGGCCGCAAAGCCCGAGGACAAGATGGCGGTGTTCGCCGTCCTCATGCGGCTGCGGGAGATCTGCTGCGACCCGCGCCTTATCGCAGACAACTGGGAGGGCGGCAGCGCCAAGCTGGACGCCTGCGTGGAGCTTGTCTCCAGCGCCGTGGAGGGCGGCCACCGCATCCTGCTGTTCAGCCAGTTCACCTCGATGCTCGAGCTGCTGGCAAAGCGTCTGGACGCCGAGGGAATCAGCCACTTTACGCTGCAGGGCTCGACGCCGAAGCCCGTCCGGGCGGAGCTGGTCCGGCGGTTCAACGGGGGAGAGGTGAGCGTTTTCCTCATCTCGCTGCGGGCCGGCGGCACCGGCCTCAACCTGACGGCGGCGGACATCGTCATCCACTACGACCCGTGGTGGAACGTCGCCGCCCAGAATCAGGCCACCGACCGCGCCTACCGCATCGGCCAGCAGAACCCGGTGCAGGTGTATAAGCTCATTGCACAGGATACCATTGAAGAAAAAATCGTGGAATTGCAGCAGGCCAAGCAGTCGCTGGCCGACACCGTGACCGGCACCGCCGATGGTGCCATCCTCTCGATGCGGCCGGATGAGCTGCTGCAGCTGCTGGAAGGGAGCGAACCATGAAATACGCATTGTTTTCGGTGCCGGTAGGCACCATTTACGACCTGCCCCAGACCATCAAAGAGGGCGAGGTGGGTCTTGTCTCCACCATCGGAGATGAGGGCCTGTATGGGCAGGCCTGTCAGGTGAGGACTGCGCCCGGCGGCGTGACCGCTGCGGGCGTCCGACTTCCGCCCGATGTGGCCGAAGTGGTCAGCTTTTACGGCTACCATGGCTATGTGGATCAGCGGGAATTGCAGTTTGTCCGCGAGGAGGAGCTGTGGGAGTATCTGGGGGCGGATCTCGTCCTCGTGGGCCGCGCTGCGGATGTCCTCAGCCTGCCCAAGGTGCAGGGCGTCCGGATGATGGAATTGGAGCGGGGAGGCGTTCTCCGCCGCCAGCCTGAGACGGCCGAAGAGGCCGAGGCCCACAAGGGCTGGGCGAAAGTCCTGCTGACGGATGGCCGGACGGGCTATGTCCGGGACGTGGCGCTGGAGCCGGTGAAATATGAGATGACGGCGGTCTTCTCCCAGAGAGAGGGCCTTGCCTTCAATGACGCGCTGGCCGAGACGCTGAACACGACGGCGGAAAAGCTCGTGCCGGAAGCTGTGGCACGCTGGTACGGCGGCGGCGAAGATGCCTTCCGCGCCGCTGTCTGTGAGCAGGCAAAGAAGTATATGGGTACCGAGTACCGCTGGGGCGGCAAGTCGGGCCGGGGCATCGACTGCTCGGGCCTTGTCAGCAGCGCCTACATGCAGTGCGGTGTGCTCATCTACCGCGACGCAAAGATCATCGAGGGCTGGCCGATGCATGAGGTGGCCTTCGAGGACAAAAAGCCCGGCGATGCGCTCTTCTTCCCCGGCCATGTGGCGCTTTATCTGGGCGAAGGGCGGTATATCCACTCCACCGGTGCCGCCGCCAGCGGCGGTGTGGTCATCAACAGCCTTGAGCCGAGCGACCCGCTGTATCGGGAGGATCTGGTGAAGTGTTTGTATGCGGTGGGGAGCGTGTTCTGATTTAATTTAAGTGGGATCGCGCGCCGGTGGCGCGGGGGATGTTTTCTCTTTTGGTCAAATGGCAATGCGCTCCGCGCGGGCCAGAGGTAGGGAGGGGTGTTTCGAATCCCCCCTCCCTACCTCTGGACTCCACTCTCCCCGCAACGAGTTAAGGGCTTCTCGCCCTTAACAATTCCAAAGAAGTGGGCTCCAACTCAAAATGCTGGAGATTCACGCCATTCGGCGTGAAGATCTCTTAACCGCATTTTGAGCCTCCGCCGTTTTACGGCTTCGCCGAAGATTTCAGGCTTTAGCAGAACTTTACCGTCAGCAGAGAGGTAACACCTGCTGCGAAGCAGCAAATCGGAGAAACGAGAAAAAAGCGTTAAGCGAAGCGGCTAGCTTTTTTCCGTTTCGACTTCCCCTTCGGGGTCTGAAAGGGGCGAGCAGCCCCTTTCTCGTGGATCCAGCGCGTCGAAATCGCTGGTGCTTTTCTGGTTCTCTTTTGGCACGCAAAAGAGAACGTAGCTTAAAGGAAGAAGCATCTTCCCTTTATCAAAGGAGAACCAAAAATGAAAGTCTTTGATCTACATTGTGACACCCTGAGTGAGCTGCGCTACGCCGAAAAGGCGGGTGCGCCCAAGAGCTTTGCGCAGAATGATCTGCACATCGACCTGCAGAAACTGAAAAAGGGCGACTATATGCTGCAGTGCTTCGCCGCCTTTGTCAATCTGGGCGACAAGACCCCCGGTGCCGACCCGCTGGTGACGGCGCTGGAAGAGATCGACGTCTTCAAACGCATTATGGAAAAATACCCGGAGGATATTGCTCCGGTGTATCAACCCTCTGACATCCGAAAAAACGCCGCCGAGGGAAAGATCAGCGGAATGCTCACCATCGAAGAGGGCGGCTGCTGCAAGGGCAGCATCGGCGTGCTGCGCCGGATGTACGAGCTGGGCGTCCGCATGATGACCCTGACCTGGAACCACGAGAACGAGCTTGCCAGCCCCAACGTCGTCCCCGGAGGGGGCCATAACATCTGGCCCTGCGCCCCCAACACCGAGACGGGCTTGAAAGAAAAGGGCTTCGAGTTCCTGGCCGAGATGGAGCGTCTGCACATCATCGCAGACGTGAGCCACCTGTCCGACAGGGGCTTCTGGGACATTGTGGAGCACTCCACCCGCCCCTTTGCGGCCAGCCACTCCAACTGCCGCGCCCTCGCACCCCACTGCCGCAACCTCACCGATGAGATGATCCGCGCCCTCGCCAACAAGGGCGGCCTCGTGGGTCTGAACTACTGCAGCGGCTTCCTCGACAACCAGCCCGAAGAAAAGCTCTGCCGCAGCACCACGGACCTGATGGCAAAGCACGCGGCCCACTTCAAGCAGGTGGGAGGTATTGAGATCATCGGTCTGGGCAGTGACTTCGACGGCATCGGCGGCAAGCTGGAAATGGACAACTGCTCCAAGCTCCCGCTGCTGGCCGACGCACTCCGCCGCGAGGGCTTCACCGAGGACGAGGTGGAGGCCATTTTCTACCGCAACGCCCGGCGGTTCTTCGAAGAAAACCTCTAAATAATGTATAAAACGACAGGGAGATTCCAAAATGGATAAAAACATGACGCTGGAAAAGCGTATTGCCGCCGAGCTGTATTCCTATCAGGGCAAGATGAGCGTCTTTGTGGACGACCTCCACGGCCACACGGTCGAAATCGGCGCTGATGAGGAATTTGAGACGGCTTCCACCATCAAGGCATATATCCTCGCAGCCCTGTATCTGCAGGCCAGCCGGGGCAAAGCCAGCCTCGAGGAAAAAATCACTTACAAGCCCGAGCACTTTGTGGACGGTTCCGGTATGCTCCGGGCGCTGGGCGTGGGCGCAAGTCTGAAAGTTAAAGACGCCGCCACCATGATGATCATCTGCTCCGATAACATCGCCACCAACATGGTCATCGACTATCTGGGGCTGGACACCATCAACGCCTGCATCCGGGAGATGGGCTTTGCCCACACCGTCCTGCACAACCCGCTCCACTTTGATATTTACGACGACCTCGGCACCACGACGCCCCGGGACTACGCCTCGCTGTTTGCGCAGGTGGCAAAGGGAACGCTCGTCAGCGCTGAGGCCAGCGCCGAGATGCTGGCCATCTTCCGTCAGCAGCACTACAATACCATGCTGACCCACGACTTCCCTCAGTTCTATCTCGACTGCGAGGAGACCGGCGAGCCGGAGCTCATCTGGGTGGCCAGCAAGAGCGGCAGCATGAACGCCTGCCGCAACGACGGCGGCATCGTCCACACCCCCTACGGCGAGTATGTCATCGTCCTGATGAACAAGGACTTCCACGACATCATCGAGTACAATGACCATCCCTCCATGGTCTACGGCGCCCGGGTGTCCCGGATGATACTCGACCAGATCTTGGCCTGCGAGGGTGAGCTGTACAAGTAAAATCGTGGAAAAAATAGGAATATTAAGGGGAATCATAACAATGGGTATTCAAATCAGCCTGCCGATGATGGCATTTCTGGTGTTCATGACCGGCTTTGCGGGCTTTATCGATTCGGCAGCGGGCGGCGGCGGACTCATCAGTCTGCCGGCCTATCTCTTCGCGGGGCTGCCGCCTCACTATACTTACGCCACCAACAAATTCAGCGCCGCCTGCGGCACGACGTTCGCCACGGCCAGCTTCTTCAAGAACGGCGCGATGAACCTCAAGGTGGGCATCCTCGCCGCCATCGGCAGCTTTGCAGGCAGTGCCTTGGGCGCACACATCGTCCTGATGCTCAGCGATGAGGTGCTGCAGATGATGATGTTCATCATCCTGCCCATCGCGGCGGTCATCATCCTGTGGCAGCGCAACCTCCCGGACGAGAACCGGGACGACGGCACCCTGAATTTGAAAAAGGTCCTGCTGGCCCTGGGCATCGGCTTTGGCATCGGTCTGTACGACGGCATGGTGGGGCCTGGCACCGGGACCTTTGCCATCATCGCTTTCACCAGCCTGATGGGCTTCGACCTGCGCACCGCCAACGGCAACGCCAAGGTGCTCAACCTCGCCAGCAACTACGCCAGCCTCTTCACCTATCTGAGCAGCGGGCTGGTGGTCTTTCCGGTGGGCATCCCCTGCGCCATCAGCAACATCGTCGGCAACATCATCGGCTCCCACTTCGCCCTGAGAAAGGGCGCAAAGTTCATCCGCCCCATGATGCTCGTGGTGCTGGTGCTTTTGCTGGGCAAGCTCATCACGGATATGCTGTAAGGAAAAACGAAAAGAGGCTGCCGTGCAGATGCACAGCAGCCTCTTCCTATATACTCTTAGTCGATGACCAGCCCGTTATCGAAGAAGGCCAGACCAAACGCACCGGGACCGGCGTGGGTGCCGATGACGCAGCCGATCTGGCGCACCAGCGGCTCGGAAAGGCCGAGATTGTCCACCAGATAGGTCTGGATGGGGTTCACCTCGCGGGGGCTGATGGTGTAACCGGCCAGAGAGGGGAAACGGGGATTGACGCCGCCCAGCTCCTCGATCTTCTTGAAGAGGGCGACGTATGCGCCGGGCAGGCCCCGGGCCTTGCCGGCCATGGCGACTTTGCCCTCCTTGATGGTGATGAGGGGCTTGATGCCCAGCATCCCGCCGGCCACGGCGACGGCGGCGGGCAGACGGCCGCCCTTGCGCAGATACTTCAGGTCGTCGATGGCGGCGACGAGGTGCAGGTGCTCCTTGGCGTGCTCGAGGGTGGCGGCGATCTGGACAGCAGACCTGCCTTCATCCCGCAGGTGTGCGGCCATACGCACCAGCAGACCCTCGCCGAGGCAGACATTGGCGCTGTCCACGAAGAGGACGTTGTCCACGTTGGCCAGGTCTGCGGCCAGCTTCGCACACTGATAGGTGCCGGACAGCTCATGGGACAGGAAGATGCCCACGACCTCGTCTCCGGCGGCAGCGGCCTCGGCGTAGAACTTTTCGAACAGCTCAGGGCTGGGCTGGCTGGTGGTGGGCAGCTTTTTGCAGCCGGCCATGTGCTCGTAGTACTCGCTGGGAGTCAGGTCCACGCCGTCCCGGATGACGGTGCCGTCCTCGAGGGTGACGTTGAGGGGGATGACGTCCACACCCAGCTGCGCGGCCTCGGCGGGCAGGATGTCGGATGCGGAATCGGTAAGAATGCGTATCATATAGCTCGTACCTCCATGGGTGCGTTCATCGTGTGTCTTTGGTAAAACGACAAATCCGTAAAAAAGTCGTACAAAGTATACCAGAACGCCGGGCGGTATGTCAATCTTTTGAGTAAAATTTCTTCGCATGAACGAAAAACTGCTTGCAAAACGGGGCGGCAGTATGGTACAATGTCCGCCGACAGGAGGGTGCGCCGTGAAAAGACTGATAAGGGAAACGGAAAAACCGTCTTTTCCGGCTCAGTGCCGGGTCCTGGCCGAGGCGGCTGTGCTCTGGGGGCTGCTGGCGGCGGGAGCACAGCTGCTGCTCCCGGCGGAAAAGACGGCTCTGCCCGAGGGCGCGGCCCTCGGGTGGGCTGCGCTGCGCATCTGCCTTGTGACCCCTCTGGCAGAAGAGCTTGCCTTCCGGGGCGGGGCGCTCTATCTTTTGCAGCCGCTGGGCGGCACAGGGGCTGTGGTGGTGCAGGCGGTGCTTTTTGCGGCTCTGCACGGCAGCTGGACGGCCCGGGCCTATGCGCTGGGCATGGGGCTCATCTTCGGCTGGGCGGCCCAGAAAGCGAAGAGCGTATGGCCCGGCAGCGCGTTACATATTATAAATAACTGCCTCGTGTTTGCCGCACGGCTGGCAGAAAGGGGAATGGGATGACCGATTTTGAGCTGATGGGCGCGGCGCTGGAAGAGGCCCGGAAGGCCGCTGCGCTGGGCGAAGTGCCGGTGGGCGCGGTCGTGGCGAAGGACGGAGAGATCATCTCTGCCGCCCACAACACCCGCGAGACGGAGAAAAACGCCCTCCACCACGCGGAGCTGCTGGCCATCGACGCGGCCTGCAAAAAGCTGGGCGGCTGGCGGCTGTGGCAGTGTGAGCTGTTCGTGACGCTGGAACCCTGCCCCATGTGCAGCGGCGCCATCATCAACAGCCGCATCAAGCGGGTGGTGTACGGTGCCGCCGACGTCAAGGCGGGCTGCTGCGGCTCGGTGACAGACCTCTTCGCCCAGCCCTTCAACCATCACCCCGTCATCGAAAAGGGACTGCGGGCCGATGAGGCACAGCAGCTTTTGCAGGAATTTTTCGTTTCACTGCGGGCCAGGCGGGCCGCAAAGCCCCGCTGGAAGCCGCCCGTGACCCCCTGAATCTGTGAAAAAAGTGGGAACTGCGTGAAAAAATCACCGGTGACCACTTTATTTTTTCGCCCGATTGTGCTATATTATTCAATGGAAACTTGTCGAAACCACACAAATGCCGCCGGGCGCGCCGCAGAGCCGGCCTAGACCGGAAAAAGTGAGCAGAGCGCAGCTCCGGCGGGGTGGGGGAAGCTGTTTCCTTTCCCGCCGCAGAGGCTTTGACACGAAGAGGCGCTGCGGCCGAAAATAGTGGACAGGAGGGTTTGACTCTTGTACAACGACGAATTTGAGCTGACATTTGACCTTGCAGACGCAGGGCCGAAGAAAGAACAGCGCAGGCCGACCCTGCCCGAGCCGGAAGAAGCGGCTGTAGCCGCACCGCCGGTGCAGGAAACGAGGGAAACGCCGGTCAGCGCTGCGCCGGAGAACACACCGGCACCGGAACGCGAGCCGGAACCTGCGGCAGAGCCCCAGAGCACTGCCCCGGCGGCGAAGGACCGCACCGTCCTCATCTCGGGCGGCGACCGGGGCATCGGCGCAGCAGCAGCCCGCGCATTCTACGCGGCGGGCTACCGGGTGGCGGTGTTCTACCACACCAACGCCGAGGCCGCCGCAGCCCTGCAAAAAGAGCTGCCGGGCGTACTGGCCGTCCAGTGTGACGTGGCCAGCCGGGCCAGCTGTGAGCTGGCCTTCCGCGCCGCCGAGCAGGCGCTGGGCCGGGTGGATGTGCTGGTGAGCAACGCGGGCATCGCCCAGCAGAAGCTGTTCACCGACATCACGCCGGAAGAGTGGCAGCGGATGCTGGACGTCAACCTGACCGGTGCGTTCAACCTCTGCCAGCTGGCCCTGCCCGGGATGATACGCCGCAAAGCGGGCCGTATCCTCACCGTGAGCAGTATGTGGGGCCAGACCGGCGGCAGCTGCGAGGTACACTATTCCGCCGCCAAGGCGGGCCTCATCGGCCTGACCAAGGCGCTGGCAAAAGAAGAAGGTCCCAGCGGCATCACCGTGAACTGTGTGGCCCCCGGCGTCATCGACACCGATATGATGGCTTCGTTCACTGCTGAGGACAAAGCGGCGCTGGCCGAAGAGACCCCCGTGGGCCGTCTCGGCACCGCCGAAGAGGTGGCAAAGCTTCTGCTGTACCTCGCCGGAGAAGACGCCGGCTACATCACCGGCCAGGTGTTCGGCGTCAACGGAGGTCTTGTGATTTAAGAGGCAAGGCCGAAACTATGAGACAAGTTCACTTGCGGGGCGCTTCCCCCGCAGTGAGAAGGAGAGAGCGAAATGGGCATGACTTTGAAGGAACTGTTGACGAAAGGCGAAGGCACCCTGTCGGCACAGGAGGCCAAAACTTTGGCTGCACAGTGCAGGATGGATGTGGAAACGCTCTATACGCTCCTTGAAGAGCGCGGCATCAAGATCATCGAGGATGAGGCCGACGCCGATGTGAATCTGGACGTGGACAGCATCATCGCCGAGGTGGAAAACGCCGAGAACAACAGCGACGAGCTGGGTCTGGGCGGCGAGGACGAGGAAGAAGCCGCCGAGGAGAACCCCGCCGACCTGAAGGCTGCGATGGATGAGCTGCTGGACGACCCCGTCAAGAACTACCTCAAGCAGATCGGCCAGATCCCTCTGCTGAGCGCGGAGCAGGAAGTTGACCTGAGCAAGCGCATCCACGCCGGCGCCGAGGCTGCCCATATCCTGCAGGCCGACCGCCAGAAGTACGGTGCGCCCGAGTACATCAAGAAGAACAGCGCCCGCTTCTCGTTCGAGGAGGACGAGAACAGCCGCAGCTACACCGAGGACATCGACGAAGAGGGCAGCGAGAAGCCCAGCGTGGACGCCGAGGAAAAGGCCGCGGAGGAAGAGGCCATGGAGGCTGTGGAGAACGGCCCCCTGACCGAGGAGCGCCGTCAGGAGCTGCTGAAGACCCGCCGCGACGGCCTGAACGCCCGCCGCAGCCTGAGCGAAGCGAACCTCCGTCTGGTGGTCTCCATCGCCAAGAAGCACGTGGGCCACAATCTGGCCTTCCTCGACCTCATCCAGGAGGGCAACATCGGCCTCATCAAGGCGGCTGAGAAGTTCGACTGCGACCGCGGCTTCCGCTTCTCCACCTATGCCACCTGGTGGATCCGTCAGGCCATCACCCGCGCCATCGCCGACCAGGCCCGCACCATCCGCATCCCGGTGCACATGGTCGAGACCATCAACCGGATGCGTCAGGCCACCAACCAGCTGGTCTACCAGAACGGCCACGAGCCCACCCCGGAAGAGCTGGCAAAGGCCATGGACATGAGCGTCGAGCGTGTGCGTGAGATCCAGCGGATGGCACAGGAGCCCGCCAGCCTGGAAAGCCCCGTGGGCGAGGAAGAGGATTCCTCTCTGGGCGATTTCGTCGCCGACGAGAACGCCGAGGCTCCCGGCAAGGCTGCTGACCGCGCTATGGTGGCCCAGCAGATCAATCAGGCCCTCAAGAGCCTGACCCCCCGTGAAGAGAAGGTCATCCGTCTCCGCTTTGGTCTGGACGATGGCCGTCCCCGCACGCTGGAAGAGGTGGGCCGCGACTTCGGCGTCACCCGTGAGCGCGTCCGCCAGATCGAGGCAAAGGCCATCCGCAAGCTGCACAGCCGCAAGTGCCTGGCCCTGCTGAACGGCCTTATCGAGTGATAGCTTCAACAATGCAGACGGCTGCCGTGGAAAAACGGCAGCCGTTTTTCTGCATCTGGGCAGAAAAAACGCAAAATGCCAGATTTTTTTGCAAAAAACGCTTGCAATGCGGCAGAGTTTATGGTATTATAATTGAGCTGTGAGTGTGCTGCTATAGCTCAGTTGGTAGAGCGCATCCTTGGTAAGGATGAGGTCTCCAGTTCGAATCTGGATAGCAGCTCCAGCTCAGAACACCCTGAAGCCGTCAAGGCTTCGGGGTGTTTTTTGTTTGCTCCGGCCGGTTGGGGCAGTGGGGGCAAACGCACGAGCGTGATATTTTAGCCGGGATACATGGACGATAACGCTGGTGGCCTGCACAAAAGGTGCGGGCCACCGGCGTTTTTTGTCATTTTTGCTAAAAAAAGTGGGGCAAGATTGTTCAACCGTCATATTGCACAGGCGGTAGGGGGGGTGGGTATAATGAATTTGGCAGAAAAGCCACAAAATACAAAACGGGAGGTAAAAATCATGCGAAGAAAAAAATTGCTCCGGCAAGTCGCGGCGGCGGCCGTGGCCCTGAGCATGGCGGTATCCCTTTCCGCCCCGGCATTTGCGGCCACCTTTGATCTTTCCAATGGCGGCCTTGTGATCACGGCGAATGATGACGGCATCACCGTGACGCAGGATGGTAAGACGGGCTCCACCAGTATCAAAGATGATGAGGAGATCGTGATTACCGGCAGCTATAGCTCCGCTAATGGAGCTATGACGACTGCGGAGGAGAACCAGCAGGAAGAAAACCAGCCTGTGACTCCGGCCAAGGAGGAGACCCAGGAGGCAGAGGACGCCCCCGCTGCTAAGAAAAAGCAGGAGCAGAAGGATGCCGAAGCTCCGGCTGACCCTGAGCAGAAGACCGAGACCGAAAATAAGGATAACAACAGCGACCCTGATAACGAGGAAAAGAAGGAGCAGAATGCCCCTGCAAACGGGGAGCTGAATGCTTCCGCTGGCGAGGGGCAGGAGCCCAAAGCAGAGGACGAGGGACAGCCCAAGCCAGAGGCCAAGGCCTCTGCTGAGGCTACTGCCAGCGCCTCTGATGACAATGGCCCCCGCAAGGCTTCGGCTTATGAGGACCGCATGAGCGGAAGCTGGGAGGAAGACAGCTATACCTCGGGATTGCGCGCCGGTATTGTCCAGATCATCAACAATACCGCCAAGAAGATCAAAGTGTCGCTGAGTGGTGCGCATATCGACCTGCCGGGTGAGGCAGGTACCCTGTCTCGTGGCCAGGCGGCCATTGATGTGCAGGGCAGCGGTGATGTAGAGCTCAAGTTTTCGGGCAGTAATACCCTGACTGGCTCGGGCCGGAGCGCCGGTATCCAGAAAAACGATAAAACTCAGGATGGCAAAGAGAACACCGGCACGCTCACCATTACCGCAGACAACAAGAGTGATACCCTCGATGTAAAGGTCGATGAAGGGGCCTTGGGTCAGGCTAACCAGAGCGCTGCCATCGGTGGACATGGAAGAAAAACCTATGATAAATACGGCGGCTATGGCACGAAGAACATTGTGATCGAGGGCAACGGCACCGTCAACACGAATGCCAAGATCGGCAGCGGCTCTCAAGGCGGCGCAGCTACCGGCATTGTGATCCAGGGAAATGCTGTGGTCAATGTGGGAGGCGGCGGCATCGGCGGCGGTGATTTACCTTCTGATGCTACAGAAAAACCCGGTGAAACGGACGTTACCATCACCGGCAACGCCAAGGTGACGGTTAAAGACGGTACCATTGGCAGTGGCATAAGCGGCGAGTCGTGCGGCAACGCTAAGATCAATATTTCCGGCAACGCTGAGGTAAATGTTGAGGGCGGCGGCAGCGCAGCAGTCATTGGCAGCGGTGCAGGCGGCAATGCGGATGTTACGATTACCGGTAACGCCAAGGTGACGGCTGTGCAGAAGAGTGACTGGTACGGCGGCGGCGCAGGCATCGGCGGCGGCGCAAATGGCAAGGGCAAGGTGACCATTGGCGGCCAAGCGCAGGTCAAGGCCACCGGCAGTGCCGAGTACCACGACGGCTGGCAGAATAATGGCGCAGGCGCTGCCATTGGCGATGGCGGAACGACCAGTCGGGGCAACACTGGTACCGTCAAAAACGGCGAGAATCAATTTAGCACTGACAAGGACAGCATCCAGGACGGTGCAGAAGTAAAAATGACCAATATAGGCCATAACAGCCCGAACACGGTGACCCAAACATATAAGACCGACAAATGGGAGACCGAGGGGGATGTGGAGCAGACCCCGGAAAAGTGCAAGCATCTGAAGGGCAGCTACTCTATCTATGAAGAGACTGTTTTCCCGAATTGTACGGAAACTGGCTCTGAGACCTACCGGTGCAAATCCTGCGGGGAGATCACCAAGGTGAAAACGCTTGCTGCAACCCCCGATTCATACTGGTCCCATAGTTGGCAGGAGATAAAAGTCCCGGCCACCTGCACCGAGGATGGCTACAAGGTAACAAAGTGCAGCCGCTGCGGCAAGGAATACGGCTCGCGCACCAAAACCACTAATGCTCTGGGCCATCAGTTCGTCGAGACCGTCGTTGACCCCACCTGCACGGAAAGCGGCTACACGGTAAGCAAGTGCACCCGCTGCGGCAAGGAGACCGGTGAGCATACCAACATTGTTGCCCCTCTGGGCCACGAGTACAAGAACGGCGTCTGCAGCCGCTGCGGCGCACCGGAGCCTCAGGAGAACGGCTCTGCGGCCCCCAACTACACCGTGACCGGCGCAGAGACCTACGAGACCTCTGTGGTGGATGGCCGGTACATCATTGCGGTACCCTCTGAGGATGCCGCCCTCAACGCTGTGCTGGGCGACCTGCGGGCCATCAAGGCACAGGGTGCCGATGTGGTGGTGTTCCGCACCCGGAGCCGGGAGTCCAGCCTTGTCATCGACGAGATGCTGGCCATGGGCCCCGATGCTACCCCCTTTGTGCTTACCCACAACGGCGGCGAGGCCCGGCTCACCATCAACGGCGCAGCTCATAACGAGCTGATCCACTGACTTACCCCGGCGGGGCGTACCGCATCGCCCTGCTTCCTCCATATTGCAAAGCCCCCCGGCACGTCCGCATGGTGCCGGGGGGCCTTTTTGTGCAGCAAAAAGAAAACCGGATGGTAAAAATGACCGGAAATACAAAAAACCACCTGAACCGCAAGGATTCAAGTGGTTTTTCTCGATGGAGCTGCTATCCAGATTCGAACTGGAGACCTCATCCTTACCAAGGATGCGCTCTACCAACTGAGCTATAGCAGCAAATGGCGACCCGGATCGGGCTCGAACCGACGACCCCCAGCGTGACAGGCTGGTGCTCTAACCAACTGAGCTACCGGGCCATGATCGCTCAAGTGCATCGTTTCTGGCGGTTGACCGCCGGAACGTGTGTTATTATACCTGAGAAACGCGCGGTTGTCAAGCATGAATTTCGGAAAATGTCAAAAAAGTTTTGGAAAGTCTGACATTCAGGGAAAAATACAAAAACAAAACGCACAGAGTACTCTCTGTGCGCTTGTGGCAGGGGTAGTAAGTCTCGAACTCACGGCACGCGGTTTTGGAGACCGCTGCTCTACCAACTGAGCTATACCCCTACAGATATTCCGCATTCGCTGAATGCTTGATTATTATATAAGATTCTGTGGGGAATGTCAAGCATGAATTTCGCTTTTTTTGCAAAAAGCGGGAGACAGGGAAAGCTTTTTCGCAAAACGACGCCGAAAACAGGTGGAACTTCGGCTTTCCACCTTGAAGGAAAGCGGGAAATAGTGTATTATAAGGGGTATCAAACGTGTAATTCCGGGCTTGCTATGCCCTGACAGGGGGAACGCCACTATGGCAGATAAAAACTTTTTGACCGAGATCATTGACGCCGACCTCGCCGAAGGACAGATCCGCGAGATCCACACCCGCTTCCCGCCGGAGCCCAACGGCTACCTGCACATCGGCAGCGCCAAGGCCATCTATATCAACTGGTCCATCGCAAACCAGTACGGCGGCAAGTTCAACCTCCGCCTCGACGACACCAACCCCGCCCGTGAAGGGGAGGAGTATGTCAACAGCATCATCGAGGACCTGCACTGGCTGGGTGCCGACCCCAACGGCGGCATCTTCTACGGCAGCGACTACTTCGACAAGTGCTATGAGTACGCCGAAAAGCTCATCCTCGAGGGCAAGGCATACGTCGATGACCTGACCCGCGACGAGATGCGCGAGTACCGGGGCAGCGACGCAGGCAAGCCCTCCCGTCCCTCTCCGTGGCGCGACCGCACCCCGGAAGAGAACCTCGACCTCTTCCGCCGGATGCGTGCAGGCGAGTTCAAGGAGGGCGAAAAGACCCTCCGCGCCAAGATCGACCTCGCCAGCCCCAACATGAATCTGCGGGACCCGGCCATCTACCGCATCAAGTATGCCGAGCATCACCGTCAGGGCAATAAGTGGTGCATCTACCCGATGTACGACTTCGCCCACCCCATCCAGGACGCCATCGAGGGCATCACCCACAGCATGTGCAGCCTCGAGTTCGAGAACCACCGCCCGCTGTACAACTGGGTCATCGAGAACATCTTTGGCACCGAGTTCCCCAAGCAGCGCGAGTTCGCCCGCCTGAACATGACCAACACCGTCATGAGCAAGCGCTATCTGCGTGAGCTGGTGGAGATGGGCATTGTGGACGGCTGGGATGACCCCCGGATGCCCACCCTGTGCGGCCTGCGCCGCCGCGGCTACACCGCTTCTTCTATCTTCACCTTCGTGCGGGAGGCCGGCATCTCCAAGTCCGACAACCTCATTGATATGCGCCAGCTGGAAGCCTGCATCCGCAGCGAGCTGGACCTGACCGCACAGCGCCGCATCGCCGTGCTGGACCCCGTCAAGCTGGTGGTGGACAACTACCCCGCCGACAAGACCGAGTATTTCGACATCGCCAACAACCCCAACCGTGAAGCCAACGACACCACCACCCGCAAGGTCGCCTTCACCCGGGAGCTGTGGATCGAGAACGAGGACTTCGCCGAGGTGCCGCCTCCGAAGTTCAAGCGCCTGACCGTCGGCGGCGAAGTCCGCCTGATGGGCGGCTATATCGTCAAGTGCGAGAGCGTCGAGAAGAACCCCGACGGCAGCATCGCTGTCATCCACTGCACCGCCGACCTCGAGACCGGCAACGGCAACCCTGCCGATGGCCGCAAGGTCAAGGGTACCATCCACTGGGTGAGCGCCGCCCACGCCGTGGATGCCGAGGTGCGCCTGTACGACAAGCTCTTCACCGAGGCGAACATGAATGCCATCCCCGAGGGCAGCGACTACAAGGATTATCTGAACCCCGACAGCGTTGTCGTCCGCAAGGGCTGCAAGCTGGAAGAGGCTCTGGCCGACGCAAAGCCCGGCGATAAGTTCCAGTTCGTGCGCACCGGTTTCTTCACTCCCGACTCGAAGAACCCCGGCGTGTACAATCGTGTCGTGACCCTGCGCGACAGCTTCAAGCCCGCAAAGTAACGAGCGGACCCCAAACATCGCAAAAGGAGCACTTCACAGACCATGAAAAAACACATGACCCGCAACATGATCCTCATGCTGGTGCTGGACGTCATCCTCGGCATCGTGCTGGCCCTCTATATCGCCAACACCGGCACCGTGCCGGCTGCCGATAACGCCGACACCTACACCGACGGCACCTACACCGCCAGCGCGCAGGGCTGTCTGAGCGAGGTGGGCGTTACCGTGACCATCACCGGCGGCAAGGTGACCAATGTTGTGATCGACGCTTCCGGCGAGACGCCGGAGCTGGGCGGCAAGGCGGCAGAGACGCTGTCGGCCTCCCTGCTGACGGCTGGCTCGACCGTCGGGGTGGATGCTGTCTCCGGCAGCACCATGACCAGCGACGCGGTATTTGCGGCAATGAACGATTGCCTTGCACAGGCCGCACAGTGATGAAGTTTTGAACGGAGCTGCTGCACGGCGTGTCTGTGCGGCAGCTTTTTTGTGAGCGAGGTTCTTATGATACTGGATATTCTGCCGCTGGCGGGCGGCACGGCCCGCCTTGTGCGGGTGTACGGCGGCGAGCCCTGCGTAAAGCTGCCTGGGGCTGTTCCTGCACCGGAAGGGGAGGGCCAGTGGCCCATCACCGAACTGGGAGATTACTGTTTTTCCGAAAAGCCCCGGGGTCTGCCCGGGCCGGAAGAGACCTGCCGCTATGAGCGGGCCGAGGACGGCAAGCTCTGTCTGACCCGTGCTTTTGGCCGGGATGTGAGCGGCAAAGAGCGGTACAGCTTTGACTTCGACGCCCCCGCCGCCCCGGCGCAGGACGACGAGCTCCACCCCATCTGCGGGAACTTCCTGGAAGAAGTCACCCTGCCGGATCGTCTGCGGGTCATCGGCAGCTGCACATTCTACAACTGCCGCAGGCTGCGCCGCCTGACTGCCGGGACAGGAGAGCTGACCATGGGCAGCGATGTCTTCCTCAACTGCTTTGCGCTGGAAGACCTCGTCATCCGCGCCACGCCCGAACAGGCCACCGGCCTGTTTGCCCTCGTGGGCAGCATCACCGAGGCCGTGCGGGCGCTGTTCTGGCCGGTGGGGGAGGCCGCACCCCGGGCAGGGCTGTGGTATCCCGCCTACTGGGAGGACATTGAGGAGACGCCCGCCCACATCCTGCTCCACACCTTTTCGGGGCAGGGCTACCACTACCGGCAGTGCTTTCTCGAAAATAAGCTTCTCCCGGCGGAGTACGACGCCATCTTCCCGCAGGGCCACGACGCCGACGACGCTTCCGTGATGGCGATGCTCTGCTTCGACCGCCTGCGCTGGCCGTGGCAGCTGAGCGATGCCGCCCGGGATGCCTACCGGGACTTCCTCAAGACCAACACCGGGCGGGTGCTGACCCGTCTGCTCAAGGCGCAGGACACCGAGGGCATCAAAGTCCTGCTGGCGCTGGATGTGATGGATACGGATGCCTTTGCCGAGGGTGCGGCCCTCGCGGCCAAGGCCGACAATGCCGAAGCTGCCGCCCTGCTGGCCGACGCAGAGCACAAAAAGCGTGCCGCTGCGCCCCAAAAGAAGAGGTATGATTTTGATTTCTGAGAAGGAAAAGTTTTTTGACCCCCGCAAGCCCTTCCAGTCGGCCCGGCCCGAGACTCACGAAGAGTGGCAGGCCCGGATGGGCGGCGAGGTGCTGGCCGTGGTGCGCAGCGGGCTGTATCTGGACTTCCGCTTTCTGGACCAGGCCCTCTCGGCCCTGACCCCCACCGCCGACGAGCGGTGCGGTGTGCTGGCGACGGATGGGACCATCCTCTGCTACCAGCCCAGCGCCCTGCTTCGGCTCTACCAGAAGAACCCCAAATATCTCAACCGGCTCTATCTCCACACGGTGTTCCACTGCATCTTCCGCCACCTCTGGCTGCGCGGAAAGCGGGACAAACGCCTGTGGGACCTTGCGTGTGACATTGCGGTGGAGAACGTCATCGACGGTCTTGGCCGCAAGAGCGTCCAGCGCCCCCTGACATGGGTGCGCCAACACGCCTATGAGGAGATCATCGCGCAGGAAAAAGTGGCTGCTGCAGCTCCCATCTACCGCTGGCTGGTGCGGCAGACGCCCGGCGTTCTCCGCCAGCTGGAAAAAGAATTCTACACCGACGACCACCGCCTCTGGCCCAAAGATGCCCCCGAACAGCCCCAGAAGATGCCCACCCCTCTGCCCCAGAAGACGTGGCAGAAGATCGGCGAGCGGATGCAGACAGAGCTGGAGCTCCGGGACAAAGAGGCCGGTGAGGGCGCGGACGCCATGCGGGAGCAGATCAAAGCCGCAAACCGCAGCCGCCGCAGCTACGGTGACTTCCTGCGCCGGTTCTGCGTCACCCGGGAGGAAGTCCACCTCGACCCGGACGAGTTCGATCTGAACTTTTACACCTATGGCCTGTCGGTCTACGGAAACCTGCCCCTCATCGAGCCGCTGGAGACCCGGGAGAGCAAGAAGATAGAAGAGCTGGCCCTCGTCATCGACACCAGCTACTCCACCTCGGGTGAGCTGGTGCGGGCCTTTCTGGCCGAGACGTACACTCTGCTGAAGGGCAGGGAGAATTTCTTCCATCGGATGAATCTCCATCTCATCCAGGCCGACAACGCGGTGCGGCAGGATATTCCCGTCAAAAACGAAGACGACCTCATCCGTGCCATGAACCATTTCGAGCTGCGGGGCGGCGGCGGCACCGATTTCCGGCCCGCCTTCGAGTACGTCAGCCAGCTCTGCGCCGAGAAGAAGTTCTCGAACCTCCGGGGCCTGCTCTATTTTACCGACGGTATGGGGACTTACCCGGCCCGCCGCCCGGCTTACGACACGGCATTTCTGTTTCTGGGCGACCGCTTCGACGACGCCAATGTGCCGCCCTGGGCGATGAAAGTGGTGCTGGACGAAGAAGAATTTACCGGTGAGGCCGCCCGCAGCGCCTCGGCCCTGTCCGAAGCGCTGGCGGAGGAAGACGACCTCTACCGTGACCTCAACAATTCGTGATAACGAGGGAAAGAATATGAACATCAAACGAGCCAAAGAAGAGATCGAACATACCGTCAAAGCGTACCTCGCCAAAGATGCTCTGGGCGAATACGCCATCCCGGCCATCCGCCAGCGCCCCATCCTGCTGATGGGGCCTCCGGGCATCGGCAAGACCCAGATCATGGAGCAGGCGGCGCGGGAGTGCGGCGTGGCGCTGGTGGCCTATACCATCACCCATCACACCCGCCAGAGCGCCGTGGGCCTGCCCTTCATCCGTCAGCGCAGCTACGGCGGCCGGGACGTCTCTGTGACCGAGTACACCATGAGCGAGATCATCGCCAGCGTCTACGCCAGGATGGAGGCCACCGGCCTGAAAGAGGGTATCCTCTTCATCGACGAGATCAACTGTGTCTCCGAGACGCTGGCCCCCACCATGCTGCAGTTTTTGCAGTGCAAGACCTTCGGCAATCAGGCCGTGCCTGCGGGCTGGGTCATCGTGGCGGCAGGCAACCCGCCGGAGTACAATAAATCCGTCCGCGATTTCGATATCGTCACCCTCGACCGCGTCCGCCGGATGGACATTGAGCCGGATCTGCCGGTCTGGAAGGACTACGCCCGTGCAGCCCACATCCACAGCGCTATCCTGAGCTATCTCGAACTGCACCCCCAGAACTTCTACCAGATAAACGCCGATGTGGACGGCACCCAGTTCGTCACCGCCCGCGGCTGGGAAGACCTCTCCAACCTGCTCAATACCTATGAGTCGCTGGGCCTGCAGGCCGACGAAGAGCTCATCCGCCAGTATATCCAGCACCGGAAGATCGCCGAGGACTTCTCGGCCTACCTCGACCTCTACTACAAGTACCGTGACGACTACGGCGTGGAGGACATTCTGGCCGGTCAGGCCAAGCCTTCCGCTTTTGCGCGGCTGCTGCAGGCCCCCTTCGACGAGAAGCTGAGCCTCGTGAGCCTGATCCTGTCCGGCCTCGAGACGCGCTTCTCTGCCTCCCGGCGGGCAGACGCTGCGGCCGACAGCTGCTATGCCTTCCTGCGGGAGACGAAGAAAGCCTTTGCCGAGATGCCCGCAGAGCTGGCACAGGAGCCGAACTGCTGGGCGCAGCTCTTTGACCAGATGACCGCCGACTACGAGGCCGAGACCCAGAAAAAGCGGACCGCCGGTCTGCTGGATAAGCCCACGCTGGAAGCCCGCTTGCAGACCGCCAAGACTCTGTGCGGCTGGGAGAAAGAGCTTCTGCGCGCCGCCGCGCCGGACGCGGATGCCGCTTTCAAGGTGCTGCGCACCCAGTTCGGCGCCCTGTCGGACGCCCGGGACACCGCCCAGCAGACGGCCAGCGCCGCGCTGGAAGCGGCCTTCGACTTCATGGAGCAGGCGTTTGCTGAGAGTCAGGAGATGGTGGTCTTCGTCACCGAGCTGACCCTCTCGCCCGCCGCCCATGCCTTCATTGCCGAAAACGGCTGTGAGCGGTATTTCCAGTACAACAAAGACCTTCTGCTCGACCACCGCAAGGCGGCCCTGGATCAGGAGCTGGAAGCCGAACAGCGTCGGCACGGGATGCTGTAAAAGATATAAACGCAAACGAGGGGCCGCACAGCTGTGCGGCCCCTCGTTTTGTATGCAAAAAAGAAAAAGCATCCTGATAAAATCAAGATGCTTGGTGGTTGCGGGGGCCGGATTTGAACCAACGACCTTCGGGTTATGAGCCCGACGAGCTACCAGACTGCTCCACCCCGCGATATTTACTTTTTGCTGTCGGCCTCTCGCTGACTGCTCAAGTATAATACCACAAGGCGGGGGACTTGTCAAGCGTTTTTTCAAAAAGAATATGACTTTTTTGAAAAGGCCGCTGCCGGAAACAAAAAGCGCCCCATTCCGGGGCGCTTCGACAGAGCGAATATCACTTGCGGGTGCGGCGGCGCACGAAGCGGACGACGAGGGCGGCTGCGGCCAGAACGACCAGCACGGGCCAGACGCCCACGACCCAGACCGTCAGCTGCTGGATGCCGGAGACAAAGCCCGTCCAGCCATTGCGGAGGGCGCTGGACAGCTGGGAGAGGTAGGATCCCTCGGTGGGGGTGTATTCCTTCACCTCGTCCAGCGAGAGGTAGACCGTGGAGCAGGACACCTGCTGGCTGTACCAGTCCAGCTGCGACTGCCAGCTCTCGATCTGGTACTGGACGTCGCTGAGGGAAGATTCGATCTCCAGCAGGTCGGCGAGGTTTTCGGCGCTGGCCTGAAGCTCCTGCAAACGTGTGCGCTGGGCCGTCAGGTTGGAGAGCCGGGCCTCGATGTCCATATACTGGGTGGTGACGTCCTGCACCTGCTCGCTCTTGTCCACGAGGTTGCCCGCCTGCGCGGCGGCTTCGAGGAAGCTCGCGTAGTTGTCCTGCGGGACGCGGATGGTGAGGGAGAGGGTGCGGCTCGAGCCGGTGTAAGAGGATTCGCTGCTGGATTCCAGATAGCCTCCGGCGGCGCTCACGGCGTCGGTGAGGGCGGCGCGGGCGGCGTCAAAGTCCTTGCTCTCGATGGTGAGGTTGGCGGTGTAGATGAGCTTTGTGCTCGTCTGCGCGGCCTCGGCGCTGAGGGTGCCGGTGCCGCCTGCATCGCGGGCGCTCATGGCATCGGCGCTTCCACCGGCCTGAACGGCCGTCTTGGGTGCGGCAAGGGTGCTGTTCACGTCGTCCATCGAGTAGGCAGCGTAGGAGGCTGTCTCAGGGGCAGAGCTGAGGGCCGCGCCGCCCGCAGGCAGCAGGCTGATGGGGGAGTGGACCGCCACATACAGACCAACGCCGCAGAGCAGGCCGCAGGCGGCGATGCTCAGAGTCCTGCGGGGAAAGTGGATGGCTTTTTTGGGCTTTCTGGCGGGTTTCGGTGCCTCTTCCGCCGGCTGCATGGCGAGGAGCTTTGCTTTCAGGTCGTCCGAAGCGTGAAGGTCGTCTAGCTCCATCTTGTACTCATACCACCTCATCTTCGATCTCCTCCTTCAGCATCGTATGTAACTGTGCGCGGGCGCGGCGAAGCCAGCTGAGCACCGTGTTGGTGGGTGCGCCCAGCATCCGGCCCACCTCGGCGGCGGTGTACCCCTCGTAGTAGTGGAGGTAGACCGCGTTGCGGTAGTTCTCGGGCAGGGCGCGCACGGCGTCCAGCACGCTGCCGTCTTCCATCTGCTCCGGAGCGGGAAGATTCTCGTCCAGCTCGGTGTCCTTCTGGCGGGCGGCGCGGGTCAGGTCGTGGCAGCGGTTGACGGTCACACGCAGCAGCCAGGCTTTCAGGTGTTCCTCGCTCTCGAAGCGGCCATTGTAGCACAGCAGCTTTTCGAAAACATCCTGCACCACATCTTCCGCATCGGCAGTGCAGCTGCAGTTGTGCATGGCGGCTCGGAACACCGTGTCACTGTATCGCTGCACGGCCAGCGCAAAAATCTCGTTTCTGGTCAGCTGTCCCATAGTTCTATGCTCCTTTGATGTCCTGTGTACAACAGGACCCGGTGGAAAAATCACCTTTGATTGGGGACATTCACCCTGTATACGGATGAGCGGCCCCGATTATTGCAGTTTATGGTGCAGAACGGAAAAATCTTCCGCCCGGCACCGCACAAGGTACTCAAAGTATAACATGAATACGCCAAAAACAAAAGGGCCATTTGCCGCCATGTTTTGGCAAATGACCCTGAGAGCTTCTGTTCGGTTATCGGTAGAGCCGCTGGAAGAGGGCTACCCGCTCGGAGAGATAGGTCTCGGCCCGGGGGTGGCGGAGCCAGCGTTTGCCCGCCTTGCCGCAGGCGAGACGGTGGCCCAGCGCGGCGGGGCAGGCGTCGATCTCTTCCACGTCCCGCATGGTGAGGGTGAGGCTCAGCGCCGCCGGAGCGTCCGGCAGGGGCGGGAGCGGGTCTTCCCAGACGAAGGGCGGCAGCAGCTGGACGGCGTACACCGTCCGGGTGCATTCCTCGGTGAGCAGCAGCGCGGCGGGCGCACCATCCGGCATGACGTGCAGGGAGGAATAGAGCAGCTGCAGCTGGGCCGGGGCCAGCAGACGGGCAGAACCTGCCTCTTCATCGGGGGAGAGGGTGAGAAAATCCGCCGCCTCGTCGGCGTAGATGCGCCGGGCCGGAGCGCGGAACTGCGCATACAGCGCGGGCAGGGCAAAGACGCCCTCCCGGTCTAAGGCCCGCTGCAGCAGGCAGTAAAACTCCGTCAGCGGGTGGGCCGGGTCGGGCTGCGGCATCCCGAAATCGGGGCGCGAAACGTGTCCTCCGCCCATCAGCCGTTGTAACCCAGCGTGGCCGCCATGACGGCCTTGATGGTGTGCATCCGGTTCTCGGCCTCGTCGAAGACGATGCTCTGGGGGCCTTCGAAGACCTCGTCGGTGACCTCCATCGCGTCGCGGCCAAAGCGCTCGCCCATCTCCCTGCCCACGGTGGTCTTGTGGTCGTGGTAGGCGGGCAGGCAGTGCATGAGCACGGCCTTGGGGCCGGCAATGTCCATCAGGTTCTGGTTGATTTGATATGCGGCCAGGTCGTTGATGCGCTCGGCCCAGACCTCGACCGGCTCGCCCATGGACACCCAGACGTCGGTGTAGAGGACGTCTGCGCCCTTTGCGGCTTTGGCGGGGTCTTCCTCGAAGGAGATGGCCGCACCCGTCTCGGCGGCGATGGCCCTGCACTGCTCCACCAGCGCGGCGTCCGGCTGGTACTTTTTGGGGGCGCAGGCGGTGAAGTTGAGGCCCATCTTGGCGCAGCCCACCATCAGGCTGTTGCCCATGTTGTAGCGGGCGTCGCCGAAGTAAACGAAGTTGAGGCCCATGAGGCGGCCGAAGTGCTCCCGGATGGTGAGGAAGTCGGCGAGGATCTGGGTGGGGTGGAACTCGTTGGTCAGGCCGTTCCAGACCGGCACACCGGCGTAGCGGGCCAGCTCTTCCACGATGCTCTGGCCGTAGCCGCGGTACTCGATGCCGTCGAACATCCGGCCCAGCACCCGGGCGGTGTCGGCGATGGACTCCTTTTTGCCGATCTGGCTGCCCGACGGGTCGAGGTAGGTGACTTCCATGCCCAGGTCGTGGGCGGCGACCTCAAAGCTGCAGCGGGTGCGGGTGGAGGTCTTCTCGAAGATGAGGGCGATGTTCTTGCCGCGCAGAGCGTCGTGGCGGATGCTGGCCTTTTTCTTTGCCTTCAGGTCGGCGGCGAGGTCCAGCAGACCTTCGAGCTCTTCGGGAGTGTAATCAAGAAGCTTCAAAAAGCTGCGGTTCGTAAGATTCATTGTATATATTCCTCTCTATGCACTGGAATTTGAATATTTATACTTTCACAGACCCTATTATAATACAGAGCAAAGGTGGGGTCAAGAGGAAGCACTTGACGCACCTGTCAAAAATTGCAATGCTTTGTCGAATATGCTATACGAAAGACGCTGCCCTTCTCCATTCTGGCAACAGAAGGGAGGTGAGCCTGATGGTCCAAATCGTAACCGATATTATCGTAGCTGTCATAGCGCAGGTGATTGCCGATCGCCTGTGCAAGTGGCTTGACAACTACCGCAAGGGCCAGTAAGCACAAAGAAGCCCCCGGTATGCCGAGTACCGGGGGCTTCGCTTTTATGAGCCGATGGCAATAATCCTAACCGATATTTTGCCTATCTCTAGTATACGCGCTCCACTGCAAAAGTCAAGGTGCTATGAAAAAATTTAACATCTTACAACTCCAGCTCCGCCTTCCGCCCGCTGGGCTGGTAGGGGGTGAGCCGGACGCCGGCCTTTTGGAACATGAACCGGGCGGCCACGCTGGAATCGGTGTCGTGGTACTTGTCGCTGTAGTAGACGACCTCGGCGATGCCGGACTGGATGATGGCCTTGGTACACTCGTTGCAGGGGAAGAGGGTGACATACACCCGCGCGCCCTTGAGGTTGTTGTGGGCGCTGTTGAGGATGGCGTTCAGCTCGGCGTGGCAGACATACATATATTTCGTGTTCAGCGGCTCACCCTCCCGCTCCCACGGCATGGCGTCGTCGTCGCAGCCGATGGGCATGCCGTTGTAGCCCAGAGAGAGGATCTTGTTTTCCGGGCTGACGATGCAGGCGCCCACCTGACTGCTGGGGTCCTTGGAGCGCATGGCCGTGAGCAGGGCAATGCCCATGAAGTATTCGTCCCAGTTGATATAATCCGTGCGTTTCATCGCAAAAAACCTCCGTCCGGCGTGCCTTTTTGGGGGGCTGGGCAGGCCCCGGCCCCCGGCTGCCTAAAGCATACCATAAAAGCAGGTTGATTGCAACAAAGCCCCCGCCCCGCCGCCCCGGGGCTCTGTTTCAAAAAAATACAATTTCTGGAAATGAAATTTGTGAAATTTTAATCTTGACAGTCAGGGGGGGGGGGGGTAAACTAAGGACAAGCACTCCTGCCGGGTGAGGCCGACGCGAATGCAACGAGTTGTAACAACAAACAAGGAGGATGAACAAGATGAAACTGTTCAAGAAAGTTCTGGCTGTGGCGCTGGTGGGCGCTATGGCAGTCTCCATGCTGACGGCGTGCAGCAGCAGCGAGGTTTCCAAGGTGAAGGATGCCCTGAAGGATGCTGGTATTGCGCATAACTCCGCAATGACCGCGGGTGCTAATGATGCAATGAGCAAGCTGCAGAAGGCAACCAATGCCATCGCAGCAGGCCAGTTGGATATGACCAAGACAGAAGATGTGGATAAGATTCAGGCAGAGCTGGCTAAGATGGGTGATTTCAGCTTCAATGATCCGGCTTCTGGCACCGCCACGAGCAAATACGACCTCTACATCTGGACTAACGGTTCGTATGGCAGACCGGCTACTAGTGGCAAAACCTTCTATCCCTATCTGATGAAGGTTACTTCTACCCACGTGTCTGATGCCCGCCTGCCCGCACTTCTGGACAAGAACTTCGTCAAGATGGGTAAGTTCGAGGCATCCGACCAGAATCTGGAGATCCTGAAGAAGGTTCTGAAGGGCGTCAATAGCGCAGGCATCTCTTGCCAGAAGATTTATGGCATGGATGTTCTGCTGGTTGTTGTTGACAAGACCGAAACTGTGCATGAGTACACTCCGGAGACCATCCACAGCGCCACCTGATCCTCTCAATAAAAACTGCCTCCGGCCCCGGCGAGCTTGTAGCCCGCCGGGGCTTTCTTTATGCCCGGAAACGCCGTAAACCGCGCCTGAACCGCCGCCCGGCGGGGCAAAATGACAATATGCACAAAACAAAGCCGGGAAGTTTGGCAGGGTAAAAGCCGGAAATTTCAAATGAAATATTCAAAAATCATTTTGAGTGTGGTATTATCTTTGTAAAATATGCCACAAAAACGGAGAGAATGCTCCGTGCGGCGGAAATGAGGGAAAAACCGATATGAAATACGCAAGCAACAACATCCGCAATATCTTGATCGCGGGCCATGCCGGCAGCGGCAAAACGACGCTGACCGAGGCATTGGTCTATTTTTCGGGCGCTGCCGAGCGTATGGGCCGGGTCGAGGACGGCACCACGATTTCGGACTTTGACCCCGAGGAAGCAAAGCGGAAGGCCAGCCTGTCGGCATCGGTGGTGCCGGTGGAGTATGAGGGCATCAAGTACAACCTCATCGACGCTCCGGGTCTGTTCGACTTTGAGGCAGGCGAGTACGAGGGCATCCGGGCGGCCGAGAGCGTGCTGGTGTGCGTGTCGGGCCGCAGCGGCGTGACCGTCGGCGCGGAAAAGGCCTTCCAGCTGGCCCGCAAGAACGGCAAGGCCACCATGGTCTTTGTCTCAAAGTGCGATTTGGAGAACGCGAACTACTTCAAGATCCTCGAGGACATGAAGATAAAGTTCGGCGCCACCGTCTGCCCCTGCGTCGTCCCGGCGAAGCTCGACGACGGCACCCCCGTGTACATCAACCTGTTCAGCCAGAAGGCCTTCAAGTATGAGGGCGGCAAGCAGGTGCAGGTGGACCTGCCCGACATCGGCCACCGCTTCCAGGGCCTGATCGAGGCCATGAGCGAGGCCATCGCCGAGACCGACGACGAGCTGATGGAGAAGTTCTTCGGCGGCGAGGCATTCACCACCGAGGAGATCGTCGAGGGGATGCGCAAGGGCGTCAAGGACGGCCTCATCACCCCCGTGTTCTGCGGCAGCGCTGTCAACCAGCAGGCTCTGGATATGCTGCTGTACAATATGCACAAGCTGCTGCCCAGCCCGGAGCACAACAGCGTTCTGGCTGAGGATGCCGCCGGTGAGCCCGTCGAGCTGACCTGTGCCGAGAGCGAGCCTGCCGCCGCCTACGTCTTCAAGACGGTGGCCGACCCCTTCGTGGGCAAGCTGAGCTATCTGCGCGTCGTCAGCGGCAAGATCACTGCAGGCGCTTCTCTCGTCAACGCCCGCACCGGCGAGACCGAGAAGATGGGCAAGCCCCTCACGGTTCTGGGCAAGAAGCAGACTGAGGCCGAGAGCATCGGTGCCGGTGACATCGGCGCTGTGGCAAAGCTGGTCAGCGCAAAGACCGGCGACACCCTCTGCGACCCTTCCCGCGTGGTCAAGCTGCCCGCACCCGTCTTCCCGAAGCCCAGCCTGTTCATGGCTGTCACCGTCGCCAAGAAGGGCGACGAGGGCAAGATCAGCAGCGCTTTGGCCCGTCTGATGGAAGAAGACCCCACCCTGAGCTACCTCAACAACGCCGAGACCCATCAGCAGATCATCGGCGGTCTGGGTGAGCAGCACCTCGACGTGGTCAAGGCCAAGCTGAAGAATAAGTTCGGCGTGGAGATCGGCCTCGAGGCTCCGCGTATCGCCTACCGCGAGTCCATCCGCAAGGCCTGCCAGAAGCAGGGGCGTCATAAGAAGCAGACCGGCGGCCACGGCCAGTTCGGCGATGTCGTCATCAACTTCGAGCCCTGCGACAGCGAGCAGGTCGTCTTCGAAGAGAAGGTGTTCGGCGGCAGCGTGCCGAAGAACTTCTTCCCGGCTGTTGAAAAGGGCGTCCGCCTTGCCGCCGAGAAGGGCGTGCTGGCCGGTTATCCCGTGGTCGGCCTGAAAGCCACCCTGCTGGACGGCAGCTACCACCCTGTGGACAGCTCCGAAATGGCCTTTATCATGGCTGCAAAGCTGGCTTATAAGGCCGCAATGCCCGAGGCCGGCCCCGTCATCCTCGAGCCGATCCACACCCTGAAAGCTCATGTCCCCAACGACAATACCGGCGACATCATGGGCGACGTCACCAAGCGTCGCGGCCGCGTGCTGGGCATGGAGCCCGACGAGGACGGCCTGCAGACCATCATCGCCGAAGTGCCTCTGGCTGAGCTGGCCAACTTCACCACCTTCATCCGTCAGACCACCCAGGGCCGCGGCTGGTTCACTACCGAGTTCGCCCGCTATGAGATCCTGCCTGAGATGCTGGTCCCCGCTGTGGTCGAACAGGCCAGGAAGCTGGGCAATCTGGACGAGTCTGGTGAAGATTAAGCCTGCCAATGAGAACAGCGCCCGGCTGTCTCCGGACGAAGCCATCTCTGCCCGACATGCCAAGGCCTCCCCTATGTAGGAGCAACAGCGACGACCGCCGCCAGTGGCGGAAACAGGGAGGAGCTGTTGGGGCAGCGGCCAGTAGGATGCGAGCGAAAGCGAAGCAGACACTGGGAGCCGCAACCCGGGCAGTGGCGCGGCGAAGCCGTGACGGAGAGGTTGAATAAGACATTTTCTAAGCCCTGTCGGCACTTCCCTCTGTCGGCGGGGCTTTTTTGCGGCCTTTTTGGCCCGCAGGGCGGCAGTTTTTATTGACAAGGCCGCGGCTTGCTATTATAATGAATAGGTCAAAATGGCATTCGTGTGCGGTTTTATGTTTTATGACACTCTGCCGTACCCCAAAAAATAGATAAGGAGATTTCCAAATGGCACAAGAGATCAAGATGTCCGCTGCTGGCCTGAAGGCAATGCAGGAGGAACTGGAATACCTGAAGACTGTCCGCCGCAAGGAGCTGGCAGAAGAGATCAAGGAAGCCCGCAGCCACGGCGACCTGTCTGAGAACAGCGAGTACGATGAGGCCAAGAACACCCAGGGTCTGGTCGAGAACCGCATCACCGAGCTGGAGCAGATGGTCAAGAACGCTGTCGTCATCGACGAGAGCGAGCTGAGCGTTGAGAACGTCTCTGTCGGTACCCACGTCACCATCCAGATGGAGGGTGAGGACGAGACCGAGGAGTACGACATCGTGGGCCGTACCGAGGCCGACCCCCTGAACGGCAAGATCAGCGACGAGAGCCCCGTGGGCCACGCCCTGCTGGAGAAGGCTGTCGGCGACACCGCCGAAGTCCTGCTGCCCACCGGCCATACCGTCAACTACAAGGTGCTGGGCATCACCCACTCTGCAAACTGAGCCAAGCGGGAGGAAATTATGGAAGAACAGAAGAAGAACCCCGCACAGGGCCTGTCTGAGAGCGAGCAGGTGCAGGTGCGCCGCCAGAAGCTGGCAGACCTGCAGGCTGCAGGCCGCGACCCCTTTACCCTGACCAAGTTCCCTCAGGATGCTTACTCTGCTGACCTGAAGGAAGAGTTCAAGGATCTGCCCAACGAGACCGACAGCGGTAAGAAGGTCGCACTGGCTGGCCGTCTGATGTCCAAGCGCGTCATGGGCAAGGCAAGCTTTGCCCATCTGCGCGACGATAAGGGCGACATCCAGCTCTACGTCCGCCGTGACGAGCTGGGCGACGACGCTTACGCTGCTTTCAAGAAGCTGGACGTGGGCGACATCATCGGCGTCAAGGGTGAGGTGTTCCGCACCAAGACCGGCGAGCTGAGCGCCCGTGCCGAGGAGATCACCCTGCTGGCCAAGAGCCTGCGCCCCCTGCCCGAGAAGTTCCACGGCCTGACCGATACCGAGATGCGTTATCGTCAGCGCTATGTTGACCTCATCGCAAACCCCGAGGTCAAGGAGACCTTTGTCAAGCGCAGCCAGATCCTGAAGGAGATCCGTGCTTATCTGGACGAGAAGGGCTTCCTGGAGGTCGATACCCCCATCCTGACCCCGTTCGAGATCGGTGCGTCCGCACGTCCCTTCTACACCCATCACAACAGCCTGAACATGGACATGGTGCTCCGCATCGAGACCGAGCTGTACCTCAAGCGCCTTATCGTGGGCGGCATGGACCGTGTGTACGAGGTGGGCCGCATCTTCCGCAACGAGGGCATGGACCCCAAGCACAACCCCGAGTTCACCAGCATCGAGCTGTATCAGGCCTTTACCGATTTCCACGGCATGATGGACCTGGTGGAGGAGCTGTATAAGCGCCTCGCTCAGAAGATCTGCGGCAGCCTGGTCATCCCCTATCAGGGCAAGCAGATCGACATGGGCCACTGGGAGCGTCTGACCATGATCGAGGCCGTCAAGAAGTATTCCGGCGTTGACTTCAACGACTGGAAGACCGATGAGGACGCCATCGCCGCTGCCAAGGAGCACCATGTGGAGCTGCCCGAGGTTCCCACCAAGGGCGCTATCCTGGCCGAGTTCTTCGACGCTTTCGTCGAGGACAAGCTCATCCAGCCCACCTTCATCTACGACTACCCCGTCGAGATCAGCCCGCTGGCCAAGCGCAAGCCGGATGATCCCGCTTTCACCGAGCGTTTTGAGTACTTCATCGACTGCACCGAGTACGGCAACGCTTTCAGCGAGCTGAACGACCCCATCGACCAGAAGGGCCGCTTCGAGCGGCAGGTCGCCGAGCGCAAGGCCATCGAGCCCGACTGCAAGGCACAGGTCGATTACGACTACGTCAACGCTCTGGAGTACGGTCTGCCTCCCACGGGCGGCCTCGGCTTCGGTGTTGACCGTCTGGTCATGTTGCTGACGGACAGTGCTTCTATCCGTGATGTGCTGCTGTTCCCCACGATGAAGCCGATCGACCAGTAAATTTCCAATTTAAGCGAAACAAAGCCTGAAACTTCTTGATGTACCGAGAAGTTTCAGGCTTTTTCTCTTGATGGATTTCCGGCGAAAACTACGTCATACGCCAATTTTACGCCAAACGATGCAGGATTTTGTGCAGAGCAATATGAACAACCTGCTTTCCTGCCGCTGCAACATGGACACCAACCGGGTGGAAGCCCGGTTCGAGGGTGGCACTCCCCTTGCCATCGACTGCATCGCCATCGAAGACGAGTACGGCAACACCCCGGCACAGCGGGCAGAACTGGGCTGGCTGCTGTACAATAAGCCGCTGGAGGATGCGCAGATGGTGCTGAAAGGGGAGGTGGAATATTATCTGTCACTCGCCTGTGACCAGGCGGGCTGGAAGATGAAGTCCAACATAACAACAAATCCCGGCAGGTGTTCTACAAGGTAGGCACTTGCCGGGATTCGTTTTGTTTGATTTACTTTTCCCTTACTCCATCCACCAGATGAAAATAATCATAATAGGGTGTAGTATAAGTTTCATACCGTCCCACCACGGTAATGGTTGTGCCTTCTTCCGGGTAATCGCCATCAGTCAGCACGAACTCCACTCCCTGCTGGCAGCAGGCAAACGCATCGTAGATGACGCAGGAATGATACAGTTCACCGGTCTGCTCATCTGTATACTCCTGATATTCGCCCGTCATACGAACAATTTTATCGGTGTAGCTCTCCGGGGTAAAAAGCATATTATACACCTCGGCGTATACGACTGTACTGCTAAGCTGGGTCAGATCGAGGTCTGCATCCATACCGGCATGAAGATCGCTTGCGCCAGCAGTGCTGCTTTCCGGGAGCTGCAAGGGATGTTCCGGGGCAGGTGCAGTAACAGCACTAGAAGATGCAGACTCCGGCAAAACCGTCACCACGGAAGATGCAGCTTCGGACTTTGCGCCGCAGGCAGTCAATGCAGCGGCGGCACAGAGCAGCAGAACTCCTTTCAAAAGTTGTTTCATGATGCCCTCCCCAGCAGTTTTCCGGCCAGACAGCACAAGCCAAAAGCCACCATGTCAACCGCTACAATGGTCGAGCCGACCGGCGTTCCGGCCAGAACCGAAGCCACGATGCCCACAAAGGCACAGCTCACGGACAATACCGCCGAGCAGATGGTGACAGCGCGGAAATTCTTGCACAGGCGCATCGCCGAAAGAGCCGGAAAAATCACCAGTGCAGAAATCAGCAGAGAGCCGACAAGGTTCATTGCCAGCACAATGATGACGGCAATGACAATGGCAATCAGCAGATTGTATCCGTTTGCATTGGTTCCAACGGCCTGTGCAAAGTCTTCGTCAAAGGTGACTGCAAATATCTTGTTGTAGAACAGCATAAACACTGCGACCACGATGATGGAAAGCCCTATGCAGAGCCATACTTCCGATTTTGTCAAGGTCAGAATCGAGGTAGAGCCGAACAAGGAGCTGCACACATCGCCAGACAGATTCGCCGAGGTCGAGAACAGATTCATCAGCAGATAGCCCATTGCAAGCGCGCCAACGGACACCATAGCAATGGCGGCGTCACCTTTGATCTGGGTGTTTTGTCCGGTATGCAGCAACAGGACTGCGCAGGCCACAGTCACGGCCAGCGTCAGCGGCATATGGTCGGACATTCCCAGCACGGTCGCAACGGCCATGCCGCCGAACGCCACATGAGAAAGGCCATCTCCGATAAAGGAGAACCGTTTCAGCACCAGCGTCACGCCCAACAGCGAAGAACACAGGGCGATCAGAACGCCCACGATGAGCGCATAGCGGACAAAGGGATAGTTCCAGTAAAAAGCCAGCTTTTCCAATAGGCTCATTTTGCACCGCCTTTCCCAGCCGCAAACAGCCGCCCCTGCGGGCTTTGCAGATACGCTTCCCGTGTACCGAAAAAGATCGTTTCACCAACATGAAGAATGTGGCTTGCGTAGCAAACCGCAGCCTGAATATCGTGGGAGATCATCAGGACCGTAATGCCCTCCTGCTGGTTCAGTTTTTCAATCAGATGGTACATTTCCGTAGTCACTTTTGGGTCAAGGCCGGAAACAGGCTCGTCCAGAAGCAGCATTTTCCGGGTAGCGCAGAGGGCGCGCGCCAGCAAGACGCGCTGCTGCTGACCGCCGGAAAGCTCCCGGTAACAGCGTTTTGCCAGCGACCCGATCTGCATTTTGTGCAGGGCATCCTGCGCAAGCTGCTTTTCCTCCCGACTGTAAAATGGGCGGAGTCCACAACGGCTCTGGCAGCCAGACAGCACGATTTCCTGCACCGACGCTGGAAAATCCCTCTGCACGATGGTCTGCTGGGGCAGATAGCCGATCTCGTTCCGGCGCAGGCCATCGCCCATCTCGATTTGTCCGGAAATAGGCTGCTGCAAACCGAGCAGGGTTTTCATCAAGGTACTTTTTCCTGCACCGTTTTCACCAACTACACAAAGATAGCCGCCTGCGTGAATCTCAAAGTTCAGAGGATCCAGAATGGCCTTTCCCTCATAGCCAACGAGAAGGTTCTTACAAATGAGCTGAGACATGACGGTTCCTTCCTTTAGTTCAGAGCCTGTTTCAGCACATCCAGATTGCTTTCCATCACGGAAAGGTAGGTCGTTCCGTTTGCCACATCGGTGGATGTGGTGGACTGCATGGAATCCAGCGTCAGGATGGACTGATTCTTTTCGGCGGTATTCTGCACGATAGTTTCGGCAACTTTGTGCTGTGCGCCCTCAATGGTCAGTACACAGGGCAGTCTCAGTTCATCCACTTTGCCAGCAAGGAAAGAAATGGTCCCAAAGCTGGCTTCCGTTTCCGCAGAGCAGCCTGCAAACGCGGCATAATAGCTCAGACCGTAATCGTCCACCAGATAGCGGAACGGGAAACGGTCGCCGAACAGCACAGTTTTCCGGGCGGCATTGTCCACCACCGTCTGATATTCGCCATCCAGAGCGGCCAGCTTTTCCAGATAGGATGCAGCGTTAGCAGCATAGACATCTTTGTTAGCCGGGTCGATCTCTTCCAGTGCATCGGTGATTGCGTTGCAGAGAGTTTCAGCGTTCTTCAGCGACAGCCATACATGCTCGTCATATTCTTTCTCCGCGTGTTCCAGCATATCCTCCTTGATTTCATCACCGCTCATATCCATCGGATAGTAAGTCGGCCAATGCTCCATTTCCTGAGAGAGTGCATCGAAGCCTTCATTGCCGAAGTAAATGTGAAAATGTTCCGCTTTGCCCGGAGCAATGCCATGATCACTGAATTGCACATACTTAGGCGCATCAGCATCACCATCGGTTGCCTCGAAGAAATATCGTACGCCTCTGCTGCCAGATTTATAGTCATAAATCTGGTAGCCCTTATATTGATAGGCAGCCTTTGCTTCAACACCGTTTTTCACAAAACACATCGTGTTATTTTCGGCATTGATTGTAATTTTGGAAACATCCGTTTTATAACCCGTTTCGTAATAGGCACGGTATTCTTCCGCCGTTTTGTTCCCATTTTCTGCTTTACGTTCCATCACTTCGTCCAGAATACCCTCTTGCAGATAAGGATAAACAGACTGCCACTCGCCATCCCAATCGGACAGGCTTCTATCCCGCACATCGCTATCGGCAAAGCGGGAATATCCGTGATGATGTCCTTCCTCTGCCTGCATACCGGGCATTGCTTCCTCTGTCTTAACAGTATCTTTCAGCACATCAAGCAGATTGATAACCTTCATATTTTTGTTGGTGGCTTCTTTCAAGGCATCTTCCACCCAGCCATCCGATTCGCCGCCAACATAGAGGAACAAGTCACAGTCTGAGATTTTAATAATATCATCTGCGGTGGGCTGATAGCTGTGCAAATCCACGCCGTTGTCCAGAAGCATGCTAACTTCGGCATTATCGGCCTTGTCGCCGAGGATTTCGCGCACCCAGTCATACTCCGGGAAAATAGTCGTGACGATTTTCAGCGGCTTGCTGCCACTCTGTGATGCGGATTGTGCAGAAATGGACGAGAATCCGGCCTTCCCACAGCCACCCAAAATACCAGAAGCCAGTAAAAGGCAAAAAAATACAGCGAATATACGTTTGAATTTTTTCATAGAAATGCGCTCCATTGTTTGATATCAAGAATCATACGGACAAGCATTTCTTAATCCGACAGTTTTACCTTTAGTCGAATCGGTGTTTTTATCAGCAAAAGCGGAGAGCAAAGCGACAGCAAAGCTGCCAACACAAAATGCGGCGCGGGTGTCCGAATGAACGGCCTTGAACCATCTTTTCCGGCGTGCAGGATATTCTTGCAAAGTTTCAACTGTGCGCAGATGGCGCAGTCTGCCCCAGTACAGTCGTGGTTGACTTCTTCCGCACAGAATGTCAATGAAACCAAAATGGCCAGAAGGAAACCAACCAGCAGCGTCCACGCAGCGCGGCGGCGTTGTTTTGCAGTGCAGTTCATTCCATTGCCCTCCTCTCTCGAATTTGCAAACTGGTTGCAAATTGAATTATAGCAAGGCAATATTGGATTGTCAAGTGGAATTTTTTGCGGACACTACGTTAATCTAAATCGCCGTCAAGAGGGCTGACACCGTCCGGCCCTCTCTCTTTTTATAAGCACAACAAAGCCTGAAACTTCTTGATGTACCGAGAAGTTTCAGGCTTTTTCTTTTATGGATCTGCAAACGGACAGACAGAACTTTCCACCGAAGGAGAAGCAAATGTGAAAAACAGGGAGGTTTTCTTACATCTTCAAAACCGACTCCCAGATCTCCTCGACCACCGGAACACCAAGCTCGCGATTTTCTTTGATGGTGCGCAGCATTCCCTCGCCGGGCCAGCGGACTTCGCCATCCGGTCTGGCCGGGGTGCTGGCCTTGATGTCCGCAAGGATGGCGTTGATGACGGCGTCGTTTTCCTCGACGGTGCCAAATTTAGTGGGGTCGATCGCGATCATGATTTGGGTCAGACCGATCTCGTCGCCGAAGGTCCCGATGGTGTGGACGGCATTGCCGCCGGAAAGGAGGGTGGCGATCAGATCCAGCAGGATGGAGAGGCCGCTGCCCTTCCAGTAGCCGATGGGCAGTGCGCGGCCGCTCTTTTCGATGGCGGCGGGGTCTGTCGTGAGCTGGCCGTCCTCGTCGCAGCCGCCGGGTACGGGCAGCTGCCTGCCAGCCAGACGGGTGCTCTCCAGCTTGCCGTAGCTGAACTGGCTCAAGGCGCAGTCCACCATGACGTGCTGGCCGTCGGAGCGGGGGACAGCGAGGATGAACGGGTTGTTGCCGATGCGGCAGTCTTTTGCGCCCCAAGCAGGCATATTGGGGGCGGTGTTTGACCAGCAGATGCCGATGCAGCCTTTTTCGGCGGCCAGCCAGCCGTAGGTGCCGCCGCGCATCCAGTGGTTGTTGTTGCCCAATGCCACGATGCCGACGCCGTTTTCCTTGGCGAGGGCGCAGGCACGCTCCATTGCGCGCTGTGCGTTCAGCGGGCCGAAGCCGCGGTGGCCGTCCCAGCGCTCCATACTGCCCATGCGGGAGATGCACTCGGCGCGGGCAAGCGGGTCGATCTCGCCCGCTTCGAGGTAGCTCACCACCCGCGGAAAGCGATTCAGACCGTGGCTGTACACGCCGGAAAGGCTGTTCTGGGCGAAAATCACAGCGGCGTCTTTGGCGTCCGACGGGGTGAAGCCGTGCTTTTCCAGCACGCGGGTGAACTGAGCGACCATTTCTTCGTAGGCGACACGTTTCATAAGATCTCCTCCTGAGCAGTGTTTGAAAAGAATTGTGTAAGCGCTTTCTTAACCTGATTATAGCATAACAAAAGCAAAAATCAAGCGCTTTTGCAAAATTTATGTAACCGCTTACACTTTGAGAAACACGCACACTCCTAAGATTTTACACTTTAACTGCTCTGCCTCTGAACGAGTTCCGGCTGCAAGGTGACAGAAGAATAGTCCTCGCCGTGCTCGATGCGGCTCTGGAGCAGCTGGACGCAGAGCAGGGCCACCTGCTCCGGTTTGTTGTCCACGGAAGTCAATTCCGGCTCGCACAGGCGGGCATAGGTGGAATTATCATAGCCCACCACGGCGGTCTCCTCGGGGACGCGGATGCCCGCCCGGAGCAGGGCTTTCAGCACACCGGCAGCGGTCAGATCCTCACCGCAGAGAATGCCGTCCGGGCGGATGCCCTCGGCCAAAAGCTGCTGCACCGCGCGGATGCCGTCCTCCAGCGTCTCGCCGGTTTCGAGAATATGACCGTCTGCGTCCAGACCGGCAGCGGCCGTCCCGGAGAGGAAGCCCTTCGCCTTGGCAGCGGCGCTGTCGGTGGACTTATCCTTGATATAGTAGAGGTTCCGGCGTCCGGTCTTCACCAGATGCTCCACGGCCATCTCGACGCCCCGGCAGTCATCGACCATGACGGAATAGGCGTCCGGCAGGGCCAGCGTGCCGTTGGCAAGGACGACGGGCATTCTGCGCAGAAGATTTTCCATCTCGGCTCCCTGACAGATGGTGTTGAAAATCGAGCCGACCAGGATGAGACCGTCCACCTGCTTTTGCGCCACGGCCTGCAGGGTGCGCAGCGTCTCCGCCCTGTCGCCGCCGGTGTTGCAGAGGATGACCTCGTACCCTCTGCGGCCAAACTCGCGCTCGATGGTGTAGGCTGTGCGGGCATAATGGGAATCCCGGATGTCCACTGTGAGCACGGCCACCGTGTGCAGGCTCTTGCTGACCATGCCCTGTGCAATGGCACTGGGAGCGTAGTTGCAGCGTTTGAGCACCTTTTCCACCTTGGCGCGGGTGTCGGCGCGGACAGTATCTTTGTGGTTGAGCACGCGGGAGACGGTGGCAATCGAGACTCCGGCTTCCCGTGCAATATCATAAATATTCATAGACCCTCTTGTAAAATCAGATGTGGTTGGATGGTTAAAGCATACCCTGCCGCTGTGTGGTTGTCAAGATGAAGGGGAGACGGTGTACCGAAAAACTTGCCCTTGTTCCCGGAGGGAAACTGGGCTATAATAAAGCCACTTATTAGCCGGAAGGAGGGGATGCAGATGGAGCTGTTTCGGCGTACACTGGCGGGGCTGCTGATGCTGGTAGTGGCGGTGTCGGTGGGCATCTGCGTGCAGGGAAAGTTTATCGACGCGGTGCGTCTGCCGACTCATACGCGGGTGATCGGGGCAACATATACGACCCTGAGCGACCCGTTTTATGAGACCATCAACGATGAGATCCAGATGCAGATCAAGAGCAACGGCAATCTGCTCCTAGTGCGCGACCCGGGGCAAGATCAAGAGCGGCAGAATCAGGAGATCGAGGATATGCTCAATAAGGGCATTGAGCTGCTCATCGTGAACCCGGTGGATTATGTGGGCGTGACGCCTGCGCTGGAAAAGGCGAGGGAAAAGGGCGTGCCGGTCATCCTCATCGACTCCAAGGTGGACGACCCGGAGCTTGTCACCTGCACCATCACCTCCAACAACTACGGCGCCGGTCTGCTGGACGCCCGCCACCTCATCAGCCAGACCAAGAACGCCCGCATCGTGCTGCTGTCCAACTCGGATTCGTTCTCCAGCTGGGACAGACTTTCAGGTTTCTGCCAGACCCTGACCAAAAGCGGCAACGACTACCGGATCCTGGAGCTGCGGGACTGCGGCGGCGAGCTGAACCGTGCCATGCGCGCGATGGTGCAGCTGTTGGAGACGTTCCCGCGCATTGACGTCGTGATGGCCGTCAACGAGCAGGCGGCCCTGGGCGCAATGGCGGCGCTGGAAGAAAAGGGCGCGCTCTCGTCCACTTTGGTCTACAGCGTGGACGGCTCACCGGAGGCGAAAGCCCTGATCTCCGAAGGGCTGATGACGGCCACCTCGGCACAGTCGCCCCTCCGCATCGGCCGGATGGCGGCAGAGGTGGTGTACGAGATCCTGGAGGGCAAGCCGTACCTGACCAACATCGTGGTGCCGGTAAATCAAATCACGCAGGAGGATATTCTGCGCTACGGCACGGAGGGCTGGCAATGAAAACTGAAAATTTGTCCATCGGCCTCCGGGTGCTCTACCATGCCATTGAGTGGCTGACGGTATTTCTGATCCTGCTCATCTTTGCGGTGCAGATCATCACGCCGCTCTACGCGGTGAGAATTGGCCGTGCAGACTCGTTTTTGCAGCAGCTGCAATGGCTGCCGTACCGCCCCGGTGTGCTTGCCCTGGGCGTGATGCTGGCAGCGGTGGGCACCATCCTGAGCAAGTGCTCCCACGAGGTGGACAGCGGCTTTCTCTCCCGCAGCAGCTGGCAGTTATATTTATTGGAGGGCGTGCTGTACAGTGCCTCAGCGCTGATCTTCCAGCAGAACTGCGACAAAATCGCTCTGTTTGCGATCGTGGATATGGTGGACGACCCGCGCGCTCTCCGGCAGAAGCGCTTTCTGAGCGCCATGATCGTGGTGTACCTTTTCTGCAACATGGACGCCGCCACCAGCGCCCTCCATGCCGTGACGCTGAAACAATACTTGGCTTTTTACAGCCTGCATACCCGCAGCGTCCTGCAGCTGGTGATCGAGAGCCTGTCGGCGCTGGAAATGATACTCTTCATCCTGTACATGGTGCTGTTCATCAGCCAGCAGACCAGCGAGAAACAGGAGATCCTGAACCTGAACCAGCAGCTGCAGCAGGCCAACGAGCAGCTGCGCATCTACGCCGAGGAGAGCGCCCACACCGCACAGGTGCAGGAGCGCAACCGCCTTGCGCGGGAGATCCACGACACGTTAGGCCATGTGCTCACGGGCATCACAGCGGGCGCAGACGCCTGCATCCAGATGATGGACGACTCGCCCGAGATGGCACGGCACCAGATGGAGCTGATAGCCGACACCGCCCGCAACGGCATGAACGATGTCCGGCGCTCGGTCAAGGCGCTGCGGCCGGACTCGCTGGAAAAAGAAAACCTCTCGGGTGCGCTCAACAAGATGTGTACCAGCATGGCGCAGAGCAGCGGCGCGCAGATCCAGCTGGAAGAGTCGCTGGCCGGGCTGACGCTCTCGCAGGATGAGGAAGACTGCGTCTACCGCACCGTGCAGGAGGGCATCACCAACGCCATCCGCCACGGCCACGCCACCCGTGTCCAGGTGCGGTGCCATATCGAGGACGGCGTGCTGGAAGTGTCGGTGAGGGACAACGGCATCGGCTGCAAGAGCGTGACGCCGGGCTTTGGCTTGCAGCATATGCAGGAGCGGATGCTCATGCTGGGCGGCACGTTCTGGTATGAGAACAGCGACGGGTTCTGCATCCGGGCAGAGATCCCTCTGCGCAAGACCCCGGGCAGTGAAAAGAGGAAACAGGAGGAAACGGTATGATAAAGGTGCTTCTGGCCGACGACCAGGAACTGATCCGTCAGAGCCTCAGCTTTGTGATGAGCAGGCAGGAAGACATTGAGATGGTGGGTACAGCCGCCAATGGCCGTGAAGCGCTGGAACTCGTGGAGGAAAAGCAGCCCGACGTGGTGCTGCTGGACATTCGGATGCCCGAGATGGACGGCGTGGAGTGTACCCGCCGCATCAAGCAGGAGTTTCCGGGCATCAAGGTCATCATCCTGACCACCTTTGACGATGACGATTATGTGTTTGACGCTCTGCGGTACGGCGCTTCCGGCTACCTGCTCAAGGGCGTCTCGGTGGACGGCCTGACCAACGCCGTGCGGGAGGCCGCGCGGGGCGGCTCCATCATCGCCCCGGATGTGGCGTCCAAGGTCTTGCAGATGTTCTCCCGCATGGCACAGGGCGACGTGCAGGTGCGCGTGAACAAAAAGAATGCGCTGGAGCTGACCAAGATGGAGTGGCAGGTCATCCGCGAGGTGGGCTGCGGCTTCTCCAACAAGGAGATCGCGGGCAGACTCTATCTCTCCGAAGGCACGGTGCGCAACTACATCAGCAGCATCCTGCGCAAGCTGGAGCTCCGTGACCGCACCCAGCTGGCCATCTGGGCGGTGCAGAACCAGAACAGCCAGCCGGAGGCAGGCGTATGAGCCGGTACTGGAAAGCCGCGCTGCCCTTTCTGCTGGCGGCGGTCATCATTCTGGCGGCTGCCAGCCGTCCGGTGGTGCTGCACATCGGCTTCCCGTGTGACAGCTATTGGAAGGTCCCGGGCGAGAACTACTATACCTTTATTGACGCCGCCATTGAAAAGTTTGAGGCAGAGCACCCCAACGTGAAAGTCGAGTACACCAGCGGCATCCGGGTCGAAGAGTACACCGAATGGCTCAGCGGCCAGTACCTGCTGGGGCAGGAGCCGGATGTGATGGTGATCCTTCCCGAGGACTTTGTAATTTTCAGCGATACAGCTTCCCTGCGGGAGCTGGACCCGTTCATGAAGCAAGACCCGGAAGCGGATCTGAGCGGCTTTTACCCGGCGGCATTGCAGGCCGGAGCCGACAAGGGGAAACAGTATGCGCTGCCGCTGGAATGCGTGCCGCAGATGATGTTCATCAATAAGACACTGCTCCAAAAAGAGCATATCCGCATCCCGGATAACGATTGGACATGGGACGAGTTTTACAGCCTGTGTGAGCAGCTGACGAGAGATACGGACGGGGACGGCATCGTTGACCAGTTCGGCGTCTACGATTACGGCTGGGAAGAGGCGCTGGCGGCCAACGGCTGTTCGCTGTTCAGCGAGGACGGCCAGCACTGCCTGCTGAACCAGAGCGCGCAGGAGTCCGCCATGCAGTTTGCGCGGCAGATCTACCAGCTCAACGCCGGAACGGATCTGAGCGACAAGACCTTCGACGAGGGCAGAGTGGCGTTCCGCCCGATGCTCTTTTCCGAGTACCGCAGCTATGAGCCGTATCCGTGGCGCATCAAGCGCTCGTCGAACTTTGAGTGGGACTGCATCGCCATGCCCAGCGGCACAAGCGCCGGCGGCGGCAACTACTCCCGGCTGAGCACCCTCATGCTGGGCATCAGCCAGCGCACAAAGCACTCCCGGCTGGCGTGGGAGCTGCTGAAGACCATTGCCTGCACCGAAGAGATGCAGACGATGGTCTACACCGAGTTGAGCGGCGTGTCCGCCCTGCACAGTGTGACGGAATCGGATGAGGTCGCCCGGCTGCTTCAGCTGGACTCGCAGGACACCGCCTCCCGAGGAATGTCTACTCTGCCTGTCATCATGGAGGATACGCTTGCCACACCCGGCTTTGAGCGGTATCATCGGGCGATGAAGAGCGCCGACCGCCTGATCACCGAGGCCATGTCGGCAGACAAGAACTTTGAATTGCAGCTGCTGCAAATTCAGCAGCAGCTCGACGTCACATTGACAAGCTGACAAAAAATCCACGCAGAAAGCCCGCTTTTGTGCAAACTGCTGCATAAAAGCGGGCTTTTATTTGACTATTTGACGAAAGAAGTGACATTTGTCATGCTTTATTTGGCAGAATGTCACATTCCGCTTGTGACATTCTACAGCTGTGAACAGGACATGAACATGGTATGATAAAGCCATGAAAATCAGATGGGCCTGCGCGAGGCTCATCCGAGAAGAGCAAGATCTGTTTGGAAAAATCAGGAGGAAAAATCACATGAAGAAGATCTCTCGTCGTTCGTTTCTCGCTGTCTGCGGCGCTATGGCTGCAACTGCTGCCCTGACCGCCTGCGGCGGTTCTTCCGCTTCTACCGCCGGCACCGCTGCTTCCGGCTCCACTGCCGGTTCTGCTGCATCCGGTGAGGTCTTTGAGCTGAAGCTCTCCACCACCCAGACCGATACTTCCATGATCTATCAGGGCCTGCAGGCTGCTGCCGACAAGGTCGCTGAGGACACCGACGGCCATGTGAAGGTCACCATCTATCCTTCCAGCCAGCTGGGCGGTGAGGAAGACATGATCGACCAGGCTCTGCAGGGCATGGGCATCGCCGTCCTGACCGACGCAGGCCGTCTGTCCAGCTACGTCAACGACATCGGCATCATGAACATGGCCTACATCGTGGACAACTACGAGGACGGCATGAAGCTGATGGCTACCGATACCTTCAAGGGCTGGGACGCTGACCTGGCCAACAACGGCATCTGCGGCCTGTGCTACAACTACTACGATGGTGCTCGTTCCTTCATGGGCCACAAGGCTTACAACACCCCCGCCGATCTGAAGGGCGCTGTCATCCGCACCCCCGGTGCTGACCCGTACGTTGAGTCCATCTCCGCTATGGGCGCTACCCCGTACAACATCGCATGGTCTGAGGTCTACAACGGCATCCAGACCAAGTCCATCGACGGCTGCGAAGTCCAGTACACCTCTGCTGTTTCCAGCAAGATCTACGAGGTCTGCGAGTATGTCAGCAAGACCGAGCACATCAACCTGTTCAACATGGTCATCTGCGGTCAGGCATGGTTCGACAAGCTGCCCGCCGAGTATCAGGAAGTCATGAAGAAGGACTTCAGCGACTGCGCATACAACAATGCTCAGGACATCATCGCTGCTCAGGCTGACATGGAGAAGATCCTGACCGACAACGGCATGACCATCGTCGAGGTCGATAAGGACATCTTCCGTGAGGCTGTCAAGCCCGCATACGAGAAGCTGGGCTGGACCGAGCTGCGCGAGCAGCTGTACAAGGAAGCCGGCGTCGAGGCCTGAGCTCTTAAAAAGCTGGATCGACCGTAACGTAAATGTCCTCCTGCATGGCAGCTCGCTGTGCAGGAGGTATTGTGAATAAGGACGACTTTCTATGAAGAAATTTTATGAAAAAGTCTGTAAGCTGGAAGAGCTGATCGCTCTGATCCTGGTTGCAGGCATTGCGGTCCTCGTCTTTGTTTCGGCGCTGATGCGTACCGTTGGCCATCCGCTGAACTGGGCACAGGACGTTGCACTGATCGCCTTCGCTTGGCTGATCTTCCTCGGCAGCGACGTCGCAATGCGCGGCTCCGGCCTGATCGGTGTTGATCTGTTCGTCAAGAAGTTCCCCGCCGGTGTGCAGAAGGTTCTGGACATCCTGTTCAAGGTCATCATCGCAGCGTTCCTCTGCGTGCTGATCTACTACGGCTACGGCATGACCACCACCGGCTGGGCACGTCAGATCACTTCTCTGCACATCAGCTACAGCTGGGTCACGATGGCTGTGCCTGTCGGCTCCTTCTTTATGCTCATCTCCACCATCCTGAACATCATTGAGCGCGTCAAGACGCCCGCTGGTCAGGAAGTCAAACACGAAGCAGGGAGGGACGTCGGCTGATGTTTATTGCAATCGGTATCTTCTTTGTGTTTCTGCTGCTGGGTATGCCCGTGGCATTCTCCATCGGTCTGTCGGGCTTCTCGTTCTTTATGATCCGCGACCTGCCCATGACCGTTCTGGTGCAGAAATCCATTTCCACTTCTCAGAGCTTTACCATGCTGGCCATCCCCCTGTTCATTCTGGCCGGCAACCTGATGAACAGCTGCGGCATCACCAAGCGCCTGATGCGCTTTGCCAACGCCTGCACCGGCCATATGTACGGCAACATCGGTCAGGTCTCCTGCCTGATGTCCACCCTGATGGGCGGCGTCTCCGGTTCTGCGGTTGCAGATGCTTCGATGGAGTGTCGCATCCTCGGACCTGAGATGACCCGTCTGGGCTACGACCGCGGCTGGTCTGCCGCCATCAACGGCCTGTCCGGCCTGATCGTCGCCACCATTCCGCCGAGCATGGGCCTGATCATCTACGGCACCGTCGGCGAGGTGTCCATTGGCCGTCTGTTCATGGCTGGCTGGGTCCCCGGCATCCTGATGTGCGTGCTGCTGATGCTGGCCGTCACCTGGAGCGCCCGCCGCTTCGGCTACAAGCCCGAGCATGACCATCCGGCTCCGCTGTCTGAGATCCTGAAGGCTCTGCTGGATAGTATCTGGGCCATTCTGTTCCCTGTCTTGCTGATCGTCCTGATCCGCTTCGGCATCATGAGCCCCACCGAGTCCGGCTCCTTTGCCTGCGCATACGCCCTTCTGGTCGGCACCGTGTTCTACCACGAGCTGACTTGGGAGAGCCTGCTGCAGACCCTGCGCGACAGCGTGAAGGACATCACCGTCATCACCATCATTCTGGCGTTCTCCGGCGTGTTCGGCTACGGCATCGTGTTCGATAACATCACTGTCACCATTGCAAACGCTCTGCTGGGCATCACCAGCAACAGCGCCATCCTGCTGCTGCTGGTCGTCGTCTTCCTGCTGATCTGCGGTATGTTCATGGAGACCACCGTTATCGCCCTGATCCTGACCCCCATCCTGCTGCCCGTCATGCGCAGCATCGGCGTCAACGAAGTCGTGTTCGGCATGATCATGATGACTACCGTCACCTTCGGCGTCATGACTCCCCCTGTCGGCACCGCGCTGTATGCCGTGTCTGACATCATGGAGTGTCCCATTGAGGAGACCTTCAAGAAAGGCTGGCCCTTCTACCTCGCGATCGTGGGTGTCATCCTGTTCATGATATTCTTCCCGCAGGCGGTGCTCTTCCTGCCGAACCTCGTGTACGGCGCTTAAATCAAGCTTTCCACCTCTCTCCGATTCTTCTATCTATAAAGCAGAGCCTGTCTTTCCTGCCTTGGAAAGGCAGGCTCTGTGCCTTTTATGGAGGGTTTTATGAAACCGACAACAGATTTCCCGTTCCTGCTGGACAACCCCCGGGCGTGGCGCACCTATCTGGGAGGCCGGATGCTGGACGCCCTGCACGGTGACTCCAACGGCGAGGACGGGCATTTCCCCGAAGAGTGGATCCTTTCCACCGTCGCCGCCCGCAACGCCGGACGGGAGCAATTCCCCGAAGAGGGCATGAGCCACCTGCGCGGCACCGACGTCACCCTGAGATCGGTGCTGGAAAGCGATACGGAGGGCTATCTCGGCAAAGGCGCAGCGCAGCCCACCCTCGGCGTGCTGACCAAGCTCATCGACAGCGCCGAGCGCCTGACTCTGCAGGTGCATCCCGACAAGCCGACAGCCCTGCGGCTGTTCCAGAGTCAGTACGGCAAGACCGAGTGCTGGCACATCCTCAGCGGCCACCCCGTGAACGGCGAAGAGCCCTGCATCTACTACGGCTTCCAGCCGGACATGACCCGCGCGCGGTGGGAAGCGCTGTTCCACGCACAGGATATTCCCGGGATGCTGGCCGGGATGCAGAAATACCCGGTGCATCCGGGCGACACCATCCTGATCGAGGGCGGTATGCCCCACGCCATCGGCGCAGGCTGCTTCCTCGTGGAGATCCAGGAGCCGACGGATTATACGATCCGGGTGGAGCGCACGACGCCCAGCGGCTTTGCCGTGGCCGACAGCATGTGCCATCAGGGGCTGGGCTTTGAAAAGATGTTCGAATGCTTCCACTATGAGCCGCACAGCCGCGAGGAGATCCACGACCGCTGGTTCATCAAACCGGAAACGGTGCTGAAAACGGCGGGCGGAAGCATCACGACGCTGGTGGGCTATCGCAATACGCCGCTCTTCCGTCTGGACGAAGTAAAGGTCTCCGACACCCTGACGGTGGACTGCCCGCCCCGCGGCAGCGGCATCTATGTGCTGGAAGGCGCAGGGACCCTGAGCGCAAACGGCCGCAGCCTGCCTCTGAAAAAGACCGACCAGCTCTTTGTCCCCGCTGGAACGGGAAGATTTACACTGGATGCGGAGGCTCCGCTGCGGGTCCTGCATTTCTTTGGCCCTGAACAGAAACAATAAATTCCAATGTAAAAAAGACCTCCGCAGCCTTTCAGGGCTGCGGAGGTCTTCTGCTATAGGGGAGAGGTCACTTCCGTGCGATCATCTCGGTATAGGCCAGCACCAGCGGGCCGACGCCCTTTGCATCGTTGCAGACCACCGGCTCACTGAAATAGTAAGCCAGCGAGCCGTCGCGGTGGTCCTTGCCGCCGAGGCCGGCGACGAGGCAGATGCCGTCCAGCTGCAGGCTGCCGTCCGGATTCTTGCTCAGATACTTGTCACAGGTGCCGTAGAAGGCTTTCTCAGCCCATGCGGCCATCCGCTTGGGCAGGTAGCCGAGACGCACGCCCTTGAGCACAGCGTAGGCGAAGAGGGCCGTGCCGCTGGTCTCGAGGTAGTTGCCCTCGACGCCGGGGTGGTCCATCACCTGCCAGAACATGCCGGTCTCCTCGTCCTGGAACTTGTGGACGTCCTCAATGGTCTGCTTGAACATCGCCATGATGCCGCGGTACTCGTTGTAGAGCTGCTCATCCATCCGCTCCAGCACGTCCACCATCGCCACCATGAACCAGCCCATGGCCCGCAGCCAGAAGTTGGGGCTGCAGCCGGTGACGGGGTCGGCCCAGTACATCTGGCGGCTCTCGTCGTAGCCGTGGTAGTACAGGCCGGTCTTCTCATCCCGCATGTGCTTCTGGATGTTCATGAACTGCTTGTAGCTGTCGATGCAGCCCTGCATCTTGTTGTAACGGGTCTCGTACTCCATGTAGAAGGGCTGGGCCATGTAGGTGCCGTCCAGCCAGACCTGCCACGGATAAATGTCCTTGTGCCAGAAGTTGCCCTCCTTGGTGCGGGGCTGGGTGAGCAGCTGGCTGCGGATGGTGTCGATGGCCTTGCGGTACTTCTCGTCGCCGAAGATGTCGTAGAGGATGAACAGGTTTTTGCCCTGATTCACGTTGTCGAGGTTGTACTCCTTCGGGTCGTAGGTCTTGATGGAGCCGTCTTCCTGCACGAACCAGTCGATGAAATCCCTGGAAAATTTCAGGTACTTCTCGTCGCCGGTGGTCTTATACAGGCTCAGGCAGGCGGTGATCATGCAGCCGTCGATGTAGTTCCACTTGTTGGGCTTGCCGCTGCGGACCTTCTCGATGTTCCACATGGGTGCCTCGGCGCTGGAATTGGCGATAAGGTAGTCCACATAATCGCCCAGCATGGACAAAATCTCTTCATGAGTCATGGCTTAGTCCTCCTCAAAATGGCCGACGTTGGCAAAGCGCAGGCGCTCGCCCTCGTAGCCCTCGATCTTGACGTTGTGCAGCTTGATGTTCTTGACGTTTTCGGCGTAGATGGCCAGCTTCTTGACCAGCGGGCGGTTGTCGGCCATGGCAGCCTGACCCTCCTTTGCGTCGGGGTCGAAGGTGATGGTGACGTTCTTCATGGAGACGCCCTCGATGGGCTGCTCGGGCAGACCGTCGAAGTAGCAGCCCGCAAACTGTGCATCGGTGGCCACGATGTCTTCCATGGTCAGGGTGCCGAGCTTCGGGGTGTACTCGTCCACGGGCAGAGCCTCGCGGCACTGGACATAGGGGCCGTGGCCGTCCGGGTCGCAGAAGTAGAACATATTGATGACGAAGGGAGCCTTGACGCCCCGCATCTCCACGTTGCGGAACACCAGACCGTCGATGACGGCGGTGTTGCCGCGGCCGCGGCGGGTCTTGACGCGGAGGCCGCGGTCGGTGTGGTCCATGAGGCACTGGGTGACCACCATGTCCTTGACGCCGCCGCTCATCTCGCTGCCGATGACGATGCCGCCGTGGCCCTTGTCCAGCAGGCAGTTGCGGATGACGGTGTGCTCGCAGCTCTTCTTGAGCTTCATGCCGAGGAAGACCTTGCTGGCCTTCATGGCGATGCAGTCGTCGCCGACGTGGATGTTCACGCCAATGATGCGGGTATACTCACAGCTTTCGGGGTCGATGCCGTCGGTGTTGGGGGCGTTGTAGGGGTTGTTGATGTTGAAGTTCAGCAGGTCGAGGTGTTTGACGAAGATGGGGTGGATGGTCCAGGAGTAGCTGTTCTGCACGGTGATGCCGTGGAGGCAGACGTTCTCGCTGTCCACCATCGCCACGGCGCGGGGACGCCATGCGATGCGCTTGATCTTGGGGTCGATCCACCAGTCACCGTTCTGGGCGTCGCAGTCCAGTGTGCCTTCGCCGGTGACGACGACGTCATGCACCTGGGTGATGTTCAGCAGGCCCGCAAAGCTGTTCAGCGGGTTGCCCTCCCAGCCGGTGAGGTAGTATTCGTCCACTTCGTTCTCGCTGGGGATGACGCCGGGCAGGATGGGGTAGTGGGTGCGGTCATTGTCGCCCAGCAGCACAGCGCCCTTCTCGAGGTAGAGGGTGGTGCAGCTCTTCATGAAGAGGCTGGCGGTGCGGTAGCGGCCAGCGGGGACATATACCGTGCCGCCCCTGGGGCAGGTGGAAAGAGCAGCCTGCAGCCTGCCGGTGTTGTCGGTCTCGCCATCGGCGACGAGGCCATAGCGGGATGCGTCCACAAAGAAGCTCTCGGCCTCGGTGGTGAAATCCAGTTTCAGGTGCTCACCCTCGGCGTCCACCTCCACGGTGTAGGCGGTGGACGGAGTCAGAGAGAAGAGGGAGAACACGTTGGTGTTGCAGCTTTCGTAAATGGTCTTGCCGTTCAGAGCCACGGCGAAGGGGTGCTCCGGGCGGAAGCACTTGCCGTTTTCCAGCTCGAAGACGGCGCTGCGGGTCATAGAACGGATGAGAGACAGATTCATTTTTACAGCCTCCTGAGTTATTTGCGTAGATTTGCGGCTTGCCCGCAGAGGGCGGGCATGGTACACTGGGGATAAGAAGATCAGAGCACTGCCCCGGCGGGGCAGGCATAGCAAGAAGGGGGAAGGGCGGATGCGCGCCGAACGGGAAAAACTCAATGCGAAGATCACGGCGGGAGCACTCAAGCTGGCCGGCGGGCGGCTCGAGCTGCCTGCCGAGATGTGCCATATCGTTCTGTTTTCGGGCGGCAGCTGCACGGTCCAGTGCGGGGACACGTCGCTCCTGGTCAGCCCCGGCTGCGCACTGCTGCTGGGGCCGGGGGCGTGGGCGGTATCGCAGGCAGGCCACACCCAGCCGGAAATGCTGGGATGCAGTTTCCCACAGGCGGCCCTCCACGAGATGAAGAACGCCACCGGCGAAGATTTCCTCCGCCTTTTTGCACCGGGCAGCCAGATGGCCCTTTACGGCAGCATCCAGTGGGCCAGCCGTCTGCGGACGCTGCTGGAGATGATGCGGAGCGCCATGGGCGAGCCGGAGTATCCCGGCGGGCTGTATCTGGCACTGACGCTCCACTATGTGGAGCAGGAGCACCGGGCGCAGAGCGCCGCCGACGCCCGCCCCCGCAACGAGACGGTGGAGCAGATCTGCGCCTACCTTGCGGCAAACTACCAGCAGAAGCTTTCCCTCACCGAGGTGGCAGCGCGGTTCTACATCTCGCCCTACTATCTGAGCCGGCTGTTCCGGCGGGTGACGGGGCAGTCCATCGTGGACTACATCAACGCCCGCCGCATCGAGGCGGCACAGAAGCTTCTGGAAACGACCGAGCTGAGCATCGGCAGCGTGGCCGAGCAGACCGGCTTTGCCTCTGCAGCCCACTTCCGCCGCGTTTTTCGGGAGACGATGGGCGTCGGGCCGCTGCAATACCGGAAGAGCAGAAAATGACCGCCTGAAAAAGCCTCTCCCCTTGGGAGAGGTGTCACCGAAGGTGACGGAGAGGGCAAGCCAGTTATGATAAAGCCGCTGCGCAGCGATAAGCAGGCTCTTTGTTAAAACGATATTATCGCAGCGCCTGCATATATTTGTCAGCGTCCTTGCCCTCTCAGGCGCTCACGCGCCAGCTCTCCCAAGGGGAGAGCCTTTGACATTAGAAATGCCCCCTGCGTCCTCTCTATGGGAAGAGGCACAGGGGGCATTCATGTTTGTCAGGATGATCCGAGCGGCGGGGGCTTCAGCTTAGCCCTTGACAGCACCGGCGGAGATACCTTCGACGAACTGATCCTGTGCGCAGAAGAACACGATGAGCTGCGGCAGGATAGAGATCAGGGACAGGGCCAGAATACGGTTCCAGGCAAAGCCCGTATCACCGTCCATGGACAGCTTGACGAACAGGGACATGGGGTACTTTGCAGGGGTCTGGACGTAAAGCAGGGGACCCATGAAGTCGTTGCAGCTCCACATGAACTGGAACAGTGCGCAGGACACCAGAGCGGGCATCAGCATCGGGACGATGACCTTGTACAGGGTCTGGAAGGAGGAGCAGCCGTCGATGGCGGCAGCCTCGTCCAGGTCGCGGGGGACGTTGCGCATGAACTGCACCAGCTGGTAGACGAAGTAGGTCTCAGTTGCGAATGCGCAGTGGACCCAGATGGCCAGATAGAACGGGCTGTTGACCCAGCCGAACTTGGTGTACAGCAGGAACTGAGGCACGTTCAGGACGACCTGAGGCAGGAACAGGGTGGCCAGCATGATGCTGAACAGGATCTTCCGGCCCGGGAAGTCGAAGCGGCCAAAGCCGTAAGCTGCAATGCAGGAGGAGACCACAGTGCAGATGACCTTGGGCAGGACGTAGCTGTAAGTGTTCAGCATGGCCTGCAGGATGTTGATGGAACCGCCGAAGTTGTTCAGCGCGTTCTTGTAGCCCTCCAGAGTGGGGTTCTTGATCCACAGGCCGATGCCTGCAAAGATCTCGCTGTTGTCCTTAAAGGTGGCGCTGATCATCCACAGCAGGGGATAGATCATGATGAGGCCCACCAGGATCAGGACGAAGTACTTGAAAAACGTCGCAATGGCGTTAGAAGCTTTCATTCCCATACTGTCACACCTTACCTTTCATCCGAGTAGTAGACCCACTTCTTCTGGCTGGTGAAGGCGATGATCGTCAGGATGCAGACGATGACGAACATGATCCATGCCAGTGCGGAAGCCATGCCCATCTGGTTGGACTTGAATGCGTAGTTGTAGACCAGAATGGAGATGAGGGTGGTGGAACCGCGGGGACCGCCGTTGGTGATGATGAACGGGCCATTGAACTCCTGGAAAGCCTGGCAGATCTGAGTGACCAGGTTGTAGAAGATGATGGGGGTGATCATCGGGACGGTGATGGAGAAGAACTGCTTCCACTTGCCTGCGCCGTCGATGGTGGCGGCCTCGTACAGGTCGGCCGGCACGCCCTTCAGAGCGGCGAGGAACAGCACCATGGCGGAGCCGAACTGCCAGATACGCAGGAAGCAGATGATCCAAAGTGCGTAGCCGGGGTCGCTCAGCCAGGAAGGACCCTGGAAGTGGCCGAAGGTCAGCATACGGATGAGGGTGTTGACCAGACCGTCATCACGGAACACGGCCTTCCACAGCACGGCGATCGCAACAGAGCCGCCGAGGATGGAGGGGATGTAGTAGACGGTGCGGAACACGTTCACGCAGGCGATCTTGAAGTTCAGGATGTAGGCGATGAACAGTGCGAAAATCAGCTTCAGAGGCACAGTGATGAAGCTGTACTTGAAGGTGGTGATGAGCGCCTTGGTGATCTTGGGAGTGGAGAAGGCGTCCACATAGTTCATGATGCCATACTGATGGATGCCGTTGAAGAAGTCCATATCCGTAAAGCTGTAGTACAGAGACTGGCCGAACGGGATGGCCTTGAAGACGACGAAGCCGATGATCCAGGGGATCAGGTAGAACAGGCCCTGCCATTTGTCAAAAAACTTCTGGGCCGGGGTACGCCCGAGAGAGGGCGCTTTGCTTTCTTTCATCCGGGGATCCTCCTTTTATAAGGATATATCTCGTACGCCGCATAATCGTTTGGACACATTTTTGTCAAAAAAATGTCATCACCGTCTTGCAAAAAAGGGGCATCCGTCCGTAGGTGGAAGGGATGCCCCTTGCAAGACTCCTTTATGCGGGGCGGCCCGTGTCAACACCGCGCGTGTGCAGGCCGCAAAAAGTCCGTGAGGCGGAAATTAGACGGTGTAGCCGACAGACTCCATGCCGTCCAGCAGGGTGTCGACCAGGTCAGCGCCGGAAGCATTGTCGTAATCCAGAGTGTCGAACACTTCCTGATAGATGCCGGTGCCGGTAGCCTTCAGGTCGTTGGACTCGAACAGGGGGTCGAGCTGGTTGGAAACGAAGGCCATGACCTTGCCGTTTGCCTCAGCCACCAGCTCCTTGACAGCGCCGGCGCTCTGAGCAGCAGCCAGACCAGCCTTGGAGGCGGGGATGCCGCACTCAGAACCCATGATGGAAGCGCCCTTCTCCTCGTTCAGCAGGAAGTTGATGAGGGTAGCTGCCTCTGCGGGATGCTCGCAGGTCTTGGTGATGGCCAGACCCATGGAGACCTTGGAGAAGCCGCCGTTGTAATCGCCGAACTTGATCTCCTCGCCCACGGTGAAGCCAGCCTTGTTCTCCTCGTCCAGAGCGTCAGCGTACTTGGTAGCGGAGGAGTCCCACTCGAAGCAGCCGGCCAGCTTGCCGGTGATCCACTCGGTGGACTGGTGAGCGGCGTTGTCGCCGTTGGAGCCGTAGTAGGTGGGCAGGCTCATGATGACGTGGCCCTCGACCAGGCTCTTGATGAAGTCGATGCCCTCAGCGATCTGGTCGGCGTCGTAGTTCAGGGTAGAGGTGGTGGGGTCTGCCCAGTCCTTGCCGTACTTGCTCTCGAGGTAGAAGACCATCAGGATCATACGGTCGTATGCGCCCAGGTGCAGGGGATAGTAGTCATCGCCCAGCTTCTCCTGGAAGGTCTTGCCGGCAGCCATCAGCTCGTCCAGAGTGGTGGGGAAGGAGATGCCGGCCTTGTCGAAGGTGGTCTTGTTCCAGTAGAAGATACGGCCGGTCATGGAGACAGGCACGCACTGCTGGGCGTTGGCCACGTTGCAGGCAGCCAGCTTGGCCTCGTCCCACTGGGTCAGGTCGAGGTACTCGGAGACGCTGTTCAGGTCGATGAAGGTCTGGCCGTTCTTGGAGTAGTTGTACAGCCAGTTCCAGTTGATCTGGCAGACATCCTCAGCGACACCGCCAGCGAACTTGGTAGACATGGTGTCCTCCCAGCCGGACCATGCAGCGAAGGTGGGGTTGACGGTGATGGTGCTGTGCTCAGCAGAGAAAGCCTTGATGGCCTCCTGGTAAGCGTTGTGACGAGACTCGCCGCCCCACCAGCTCATGGTCAGGGTGACGGGGTCAGAAGACAGACCGGCCACAGAAGCTGCTGCGGAAGAAGCAGCGGTGGAAGTGGCGGTAGAACCAGCGTTGCTGGAGCCGCCGCAGGCGGCCAGCAGGCCGGCAGCACCCACAGCGCCAGAGACCTTCAGAAAGTCACGACGAGAAATTGCCTTGCTCATTTTCGTTCTCCTCCTATGTAGAAAACATCTTCTTGCACGGATGCCTCTGCAAAGCATCCGTTGTATACAAATATGATACCAAAGGCAAGAAAAAAAAGAAAGATGCAAATTGTAGTGATAGCGGCAGAAAACGTACAAATATTGCGCTTATTTTTTGCCCGGTTTTGACGTCATTGCCATAATGAATAAACTTGGACCGAAAAACTGTGCAACTTGTATACTTCAACGATTTGCATAGAAAACTGGGATGCAACAGGAGAAGATTGGCCTGAATTGCAAGAATTTTGTAGCCATGGCAGAATTTGTTGAAAGAGCGTTGTATACATTAAAAGCAACGATAACAGAAAGTTCCGGCCCCGAGCTGATATATCAATAGCGCAAAAAACGCGCGAATTTGGCCCCGACTGATATATCACGGATGCAGAAAAGATACAAAAAATGCCGTCCGGCGTGCGGACGGCATAAAATCAGGAAAAAGAGTCACCGGCGGGCGGCGTAGAAGGCGCTGCGCTCCCGGAAATAGCACTGGGGACACATGCTGACGTACTGGACGTCGTTCTCAAGGTCGATGGCTACCTGTTCGCCCTCAAAGACGAAGCGGCCGTTGACCTTGCGGCAGTTGCAGGTGGCCTTGCGGCCGCAGGTGCAGATGGTCTTCATCTCCTCGATGGTGTGGGCCAGCTCCAGAAGCCGGGTGGAGCCGGGGAAGCCCTTGAGGGAGAAGTCGGAGCGCAGGCCGTAGCAGATGACGGGGATGTTCAGCTCTACCGTCACCATAAACAGCTGCTCGGCCTGCTCGGCGGTGAGGAACTGGCTTTCGTCACAGAGCACACAGGCCAGAGGCCGGCCCTCGCTGCTGGCGGCCCGGACGGCCTCCACCAGGTCCATGTCCGGCGGCACCAGCAGATCGGCAGGGCGGCGGACGCCCAGACGGCTCACGAGGTCGCCGCTGCCCTTGGTGTCCACCTTCGGCTTGAGGATGAGCACCCGCATCCCCTGCTCCTCGTAGTTGTGGGCCACCTGCATCAGCGCGGTGCTCTTGCCGCTGTTCATTGCGCCGTAACGGAAATAAAGCTTTGCCATGTCGAAAAAGTCTCCTCATGAAAGGACCCTCTCAGCCAAAGCCTGACGGAGAGAGCCTGTATTATCGATCGTATCTGCTCAGTCCTGATTGCGCAGCCGGTAGCCCAGGCTCATCAGGCTGTCGCCGAGGTGGACATTCTCCACCACCACGTCGGGGTAGGGGACAGACAGATCGTAGTGGGAGAAGTTCCAGAAGCCCTGAATGCCCAGAGCCACCAGACGGCCGCTGATCTCCTCTGCGCCGCTGCGGGGCAGACAGAGCACAGCCACCTCGGGGTGGTGCTCGGCGCAGAAAGCTTCCAGCTCGTCGCTGTGTAAGATCTGGATGCCGTTGATCTCTTTGCCTACCTCGTCGGGGGCGTTGTCGAAGGCGGCGATGAGCTTGTAGCCGTTGGTGTCGGTGGTGATGAAGCGGCTCACAGCCTTGCCCAGACGGCCGCAGCCGATGAGGATGGTGGGCAGGAGGTCGCCGTTGCCAAAGAGCAGCTGCTCAAGGATGCTCAGCAGGTTCTCCACCGAGTAGCCGATGCCCTGACGGCCATTCACGTCGCCGATGCAGTTGAAGTCCTGCCGCACCTGGGAGGCAGTGGTACCCATCTGGGCGGCCAGCTCACGGGATGAGATGCTGGTGATGCCGTCGGTCTTCAGGGTGCGCAGGTAGCGATAGTATTTGGGCAGGCGCTTGATGACAGGCAGAGAAGCTTTGCCGGGAGTGTTCATAGGGGGTCTCCTTTCTTTTTATCCGCAGCATTGCCGGGGAGAAGTGCGCAGCGGCAGGGTGCTCCGGCAAAAGATTTGTACTTTCTTGTACAATAATGATACATATTTGACAAACTTATCTCTAGTATAAAGTATACAGCGCGAAGAGAGAATGTCAAACCATTTGGCACATTTTTTTGAGAAAGAAAAGAAATCTTTGCCGAAGTATAACCGGCAGGAATGACGGACAAGCTGAAACGAAGCAAAAAGGAGGATACGCAGAATGTCACAGGAAGAGAAGAACGTCCCCGTGGAGCAGCAGCGGCTGGAAAAAGAGCAGATCGAGGATATGGGCAGCGTTTACCGCACCCGGGGAGCTCACGCCATCCACTGCCTGACGGTCATCGGACAGGTGGAGGGCCATGTGGAAGCGCCCCAGGGCCAGAAGACCACCAAGTATGAGCATGTCATCCCCCAGCTGGTGGCCGTGCAGGAAGACCCCGCCATCGAGGGCCTGCTGGTCCTGCTCAACACCGTGGGCGGGGATGTGGAGGCGGGGCTTGCGCTGGCGGAGCTCATCGCCAGCATCTCCAAGCCCAGTGCGGCGGTGGTGCTGGGCGGGGGCCACTCCATCGGCATCCCGCTGGCCGTCAGCGCCCAGCGGAGCTTCATCGTGCCTACCGCCACCATGACGGTCCACCCCGTCCGCCATTCCGGCATGATACTGGGCGTACCCCAGACCATGCGCTGGTTCGAGCAGATGCAGGAGCGCATCACCGGCTTCGTGGCGTCCCACAGCGGCATCTCGGAGAAGCGGTACACCGAGCTGATGATGCGCACGGGCGAGCTGGTCATGGACGTCGGCACCGTGCTGGATGGCCGAAAAGCCGTGCGGGAAAAGCTCATCGACGAGCTGGGCGGGCTGTCGGATGCGCTGGCATGGCTCTACCGAGAAATCGAGGGGAAATAAATTGCCATTTGACTTTTCCCGTGGTACAATGAAAGAATCGAGTCGTATCGAAATTCTTCCATCGTCACCGACAGAGCCGCCCTGCGCGCGCCCTGCTTCATGATATAAAATAAGGAACGGGTTTTAGGAAACATGGCAAAGAGAAAACGCAAGACCTCCGGGCGCAGCACAGCCTCGCGCCGCAAGAACCGGACACAGGACCGGATGCCCGCGGGGCTCATCACCCTGTTTGCGGGGCTGGTGCTCATGGCGCTGGCTTTCGTGCCGGGCAGTTCAGCCTGGCGCACGATGCACGATGTCCTGTTCGGTGTGTTCGGCTGCGGAAGTTTCGTGGTGGGCGCAGCGCTGTGCTATCTGGCCATCCTCTACACCCGGGGCGAAGACCTGCTGCCCCATATCGCAAAGCTGGTGCTGGGGCTCATCTTCGCCAGCGGCACGGTCATCGTCTTTTCTGACATCCCCACCGACCAGACCGCCGCGCAGATGACCGCTGCCTGTTATCATAATGGGATGAGCGCATGGCTCTCGGGCGGTGCGCTGGGCGCTGTGCTGGGCGGGACGCTCCTGCTGCTCTGCGGCAGACCCGCCGCCAATCTGGTCATGGCGGCGCTGGCGGCCTGCGCCAGCCTGTACATTTTTGACGTTACGCCCGCCGAGTGCTGGCAGTGGCTCTGCAACGTGGGCGGCAGCGTCCACGAAAAGGGCCTTGCCGTCCACGAGCAGAATGCCGCCCGCCGGGCCGAGCGTCTGGCAGAACGTGCCGCCGAGGAGGCCGAGGCGGAGGAATACGAGGCCTATGACGACGACCTGCCGGAAGACGAAGTGGGCGAAGGCGAGGACTGCTGCGGCGGCGAAGAGTCTGCCGCGCCCGCCTTCCATATCCAGCCTCCCGGCTGGCTGGCTGGCGTCTTCCACTGGGGCCATCAGGTGATGCAGGGCGGCGAACAGGCAGAGCCTGCCCCTGTACCCGCACCGGAAGTGCGGACCCCGCCTCAGCCCGAGCCTGCCCCCGTACAGGTGGAAAAGCCCCGGCCTCGTGCGCCCTTTGATATTGATTTAGGCCCTGACCATACCACCGTCACCGAGGGCGGCAGTGAGCCCATCGAGCCCATCATCCTCGGCCCCGGCGGCACCTTCGGCATGGACCCGCTCCGCCGTGCGCCCATCCGCGCCACCGTGACGCCCATCGTCCCGGACGCTGTGGATACCGCCGCCGAGGACTTCTTCACGGCCCAGCCCGAGCCGACGGTGACGCCCACCGTTACGCCCGCAGCCCCGGCAGAAGAGCCGGAACAGCAGCCCGCGCCTGAGCCGCCGCTCTCCTTCGGCATCCCGCTCTATGATCGGACCCCGACTCCGGAACCGGCCCCGCAGCCGGTCAGCGCCGAGAATGCTGCGGCATTCCGCTCTGAGCCGGATGAGGACGGCTGGATCAGCATCACCAGCGACCCGGTGGAGGAAAAAGACCTTAATACGCTGGTGGCAGCCGCCATGGAAAAGCCTGCTGTCTCCGAGGAGCAGGCTGCGAACGCCCCCGCCGAAGAGGCCGAGACGGAGGAGAGCTTCCAGTATCAGTACCCGTCCATCGAGCTGTTCGAGCGAGCCCCGGAGGAAAGCGACGCCGGTGCGGAAGACGAGCTGAAAGCCAACGCCCAGAAGCTGGTGGACACGCTGGAAAGCTTCGGCGTCCGCACCCGTGTGCTGGATATTTCCCGCGGCCCGTCGGTCACCCGGTATGAAGTCCAGCCCATGGCGGGCGTCAAGATAAGCCGCATCACTTCGCTGGCGGACGACATCGCCCTGAACCTGGCGGTGGCCGATGTCCGCATGGAGGCTCCCATCCCCGGCAAGCCTGCCGTGGGTATCGAGGTGCCGAACCATAAGAAAACGCCGGTCTACATCCGCAGCGTCTTCGAGAGCCAGAGCTTTTTGCGGATGACCTCGCCGATGGGCATTGCGCTGGGCAAGGACATCGCCGGCGTGGCCCAGGTGGCCGACCTGTGCAAGATGCCCCATCTGCTCATCGCGGGCAGCACCGGCAGCGGTAAATCGGTCTGTGTCAACAGCATCATCATGAGCCTGCTGTTCCGCTCCAGCCCCGAGGATGTTAAGCTCCTGCTCATCGACCCCAAGGTCGTCGAGCTGGCTGAGTACAACGGCATCCCCCACCTGCTGATGCCTGTCGTCACCGAGCCCCGCAAGGCGGCCGGCGCACTGGGCGGCGCAGTGCAGGAGATGGAGCGCCGCTACCACCTCTTCGCGGAGAACAACGTCCGCGACATCAAGTCCTTCAACAAGCTGGCGGCAGCGGACCCGAACCTCGAGAAGATGCCCTATATCGCCATCATCATCGACGAGCTGGCCGATCTGATGATGGTCGTCGGCAAGGATGTCGAAGACTCCATCTGCCGCATCGCCCAGAAGGCCCGTGCCGCCGGTATGCACCTCATCGTGGCGACCCAGCGCCCCAGCGTGGACGTCATCACCGGCCTCATCAAGGCCAACATCCCCAGCCGCATCGCCTTCGCCGTGTCCAGTCAGGTGGACAGCCGCACCATCCTCGACGGTGCCGGTGCCGAAAAGCTGCTGGGCATGGGCGATATGCTCTTCATGCCCGTGGGCGCACCCAAGCCCACCCGTATCCAGGGTACCTTTGTGCGGGATGAGGAGATCAGCCGTGTGCTGGACTTCATCAAGAAGAGCGCCACCGTCCAGTACGACGAGGCCATGATCGAGGCCATGGAAAAACACGCCATCCAGGACGGCAAGAAGGGCAGCAGTTCTGCCGACTCCGACGAGGAGGGCGGCAGTGACCCGATGCTCAAGCAGGCCGTGGAGGTGGTCATCGACGCCGGTCAGGCGTCCACCAGCCTTTTGCAGCGCCGCTGCAAGCTGGGATATGCCCGCGCCGCCCGCATCATGGACGAGATGGAAGAAAAGGGCATCATCGGCCCCTACGAGGGCGCAAAGCCCCGCGCTGTCCTCATCAGCCGCCAGCAGTGGCTGGAAATGCAGATGAATCAGCCGGATGAATAAAATTTTTGATTTCGGAAGCAATAGAGCCCTGCTGTATAGGGCAGGCATCATGAAAGAAAAAGGATAACTATGGAACATTACACCGAATTTCTCCCCATCAGCCGGGCTGACATGGAGGCCCGGGGATGGGACCAGCTGGACTTCGTGGTGGTGGGCGGCGACGCCTATGTGGACCACCCCAGCTTTGGCACCGCCATCATCAGCCGCCTGCTGGAAGCCGAGGGCTACAAGGTGGGCGTGCTGGCTCAGCCCCGCTACACCGACTGCGAGGACTTCAAGCGGTTCGGAAAGCCGAAGTACGGCTTCTTCATCGGCGGCGGCAACGTGGACAGCATGGTGAGTCACTATTCCGTCGCAAAGATCCCCCGCGCGGAGGACGAGTATTCCCCCGGCGGCAAGGGCGGCGCACGGCCCGACCGCAGCGCCACCGTCTACACCAGACTTGCCAAGCAGGCATACCCTGACCTGCCCGTCATTCTGGGCGGTCTGGAAGCCTCGCTCCGCCGCTTTGCCCACTACGACTACTGGCTGGACACCGTCCTGCCCAGCATCGCCGAGGACTCCGGTGCGGACATCATCAGCTTCGGCATGGGGGAACACCAGACTGTGGAGATCGCCCGCCGTCTGGCGGCAGGGGAGCCGGTGGAGAGCATCACCGATGTGGACGGCACCTGCTACCTGACCGACTTCGACCACCTGCCCGAGCGGTATGTGGAGTGCGCGGGTTTCAGGAAGGTCGCCTCCGATAAGGTGGCCTATGCGAAAGCCTGCCGCATCCAGATGGACAATCAGGACGTCGTCAGCGGCAATATCATCGTCCAGAAGCAGAGCGAGAAGTACCTCGTGCAGAACATCCCCGCAAAGCCCCTCGTCCGCTGGGAGCTGGATAAGGTCTACGCCCTGCCTTACACCCGCCGCTACCACCCCATCTACGAGGCCATGGGCGGTGTGCCTGCCATCCGCGAGGTGCAGTTCTCCATCATCCAGAACCGCGGCTGCTTCGGCGGCTGCAATTTCTGCGCCATCCAGCTGCATCAGGGCCGACGCGTCACCAGCCGCAGCGCCGACAGCATCGTGGCCGAAGCAGAGCGGATGACCCACGAGCCGGATTTCAAGGGCTACATCCACGACATCGGCGGCCCCACCGCCAACTTCCGTTTCCCATCCTGCCGCGAGCAGATGCTGCGGGGTATGTGCAATGGCGGCAAGCACTGCCTCGCCCCCACCACCTGTTCCCACATGATCGTGGACCACAGCGATTACCTGAAAATTCTCCGCCGCGTCCGGGAGCTGCCCGGCGTCAAGAAGGTGTTCATCCGCAGCGGCATCCGCTTCGATTACCTGATGGCCGACCCCGATGACACTTTCTTTAAGGAGCTGGTGGAGTACCACGTTTCCGGCCAGCTGAAAGTCGCGCCGGAGCACTGCGCCCCCAACACCCTCGCCTACATGGGTAAGCCGCCCATCGAGACCTTCAACAAGTTCAAGGATAAGTTCTACGAGCTGAGCAGGAAGGCGGGCAAAAAGCAGTACCTCGTGCCGTATCTCATGTCCAGCCACCCGGGCAGCACCCTCAAGGATGCCGTCTATCTGGCCGAATACCTCTACAAGAACCATATGCGCCCCGAGCAGGTGCAGGATTTTTATCCCACGCCCGGCACCGTGAGCACCTGTATGTTCTACACCGGCCTCGACCCCTACACCTTGAAGCCGGTGTTTGTGGAAAAGACCGCTGAGGGCAAGGCGCTTCAGCGCGCCCTGCTCCAGTATTATGAGCCCCGCAACGCCGAAAAGGTCATCAAGGCGCTGAAAATGACCCACCGCGAAGACCTCATCCCCCTGCTGGTTCCCGCTGAGGGCCGCATTGCGGTCCAGCGCTCGGCCCGCAGAGCCGAGGCCGCCGATGTGACCATCCACGGCGACGGCACCTACACCGTCCGGCCCAGAGGCAAGGGCGGCAAGCCCCAGAGCCGCTCCACCGCCCCGGCAGGCCGCAATCCGGCGGGCCGTCAGCCCAGCCCCGGCGCACGTTTTGCGCCCCATTCGGCTCCTGCGCATAAACCGAAAAACAATCAACAGAAAGAGAATACATCGTGGAAAACTTCAAAAAAGAAAAAGTGAACGCTCAAACGCTCATGAGCCGCCTCGCTGCGCTGGCGCTGGCCGCAGTCCTTGCGCTGGGCCTCGTGGGCTGTGATACCTCTTCCATCGTCCCGGGAGGCAGCGGCGACGTCATGCCGAACCCGGCAGCTTCTCAGACCGGAACGACGCCTTCCGACGGGCAGGATGCCGCCTTCCAGATGCACTTCATCGACGTAGGGCAGGCGCTGAGCGTGCTGGTGGAGTGCGACGGACAGTTCATGCTCTACGACGGCGGCAATGTGGACGACGGCAGTCTGGTGGTCTCCTACCTGCAGAATCAGGGGGTCGAGCAGCTGGAATATGTCTTCTGCTCCCATGCTCACGAAGACCATGTGGGCGGTCTGGCCGCTGCGCTGGCCTATTTCCCGGCCTGCCACGTTTACAGCCCCGTGACGGAAGCCTCCACCAAGTGCTTCAAGGATTTCGTCAAGTACACCCAGCAGCAGAACTTACAGGTCGAAGTACCTGCCGCAGGCACCCAGTGGGCGCTGGGCAGCGCCACTGTGACCATGCTTGGCCCTGTGGCGCAGTACGATGACACCAACGATACCTCCATCGTCCTGCGCATCGACTACGGCGCGACCAGCTTCCTGCTCACCGGTGATATGGAGGCCGACGCCGAGCGCGACCTTGTGAACAGCGGCGCGAACCTCAAGGTGGATGTCTTACAGGTGGGCCACCACGGCTCCAGCACCTCCACCAGCTACATCTTCCTGAACGCTGTCCTGCCCGAAATGGGCATCATCTCCTGCGGGGTCAACAACAAGTACGGCCACCCCCACGAGGAGACCCTGAGCATCCTGCGGGACGCCGGTGTGGGCGTCTACCGCACCGACCTGCTGGGGACGATCACCGTTTCCAGTGACGGCCAGAACTACACGGTGGCAACGGAACACTTCGCCACCGACGCTGAGCTGAACCCCACCGACCCGGCAGCATCCAGCACGGCCCAGCAGGCCTACATCGGCAACGTGAACAGCAAAAAGTTCCATCTGCCCAGCTGTGCCAACCTCCCGGCAGAGAAGAACCAGATCTTGTTCTCGAGCTATGATGAAGCTGTGGCCGCAGGCTACAGCCCCTGCTCGAGCTGCATCAAATAACAAATAGACAAAAGGGAAGCCCCATCGTCAGATGGGGCTTCCCTTTTGTCATAATATCAGCGTCCGCGTCCGGCTCCGCCGCCGTGGCTGCTGCCGCCGCCCATGCCGCCGCCCATGCCGCCGAAGCTGCCGCCGCCGCGCCCGGCTCCGCCAAAACCGGAGCCGCCGCCCATACCGCCAAAGCCGCCGAAACCGCCTCCGCGGGGAGGACGAGGCCCACGGGGGCCTCTCGGGCCGCGAGGGCCGCCATAGAAACCACCGCCGGGGCCGAAGTCATCGTAAGGGCCGCGGGGAGGGCGCGGGCCTCTGTGCCAACGCCGTGCGCCGAACCAGCCAAACGGCCCCCAGAACCAGCCGAAGGAGTGGCCGAGAGGGGTGATAAAGATAAAGAAAACTGCGATGAACAGGATGATATAAGCAAGCATGGAGAAAATGCCGCCGATAAAGCTTTCCCAGATGGAGTAGTGCTTCTGGGGCGGGACAGGCTCGACAGAGGGCCGGGTGGTCTGGGTGTCAGAGCCGTCGGAATAGATGGTCCCGCCGCTCAGAGTGACCCCGTACACCTGTGCAATGGTGTTTGCCACATTGGTGGCGCAGGTGAGGACGGCGGCGTCGTACTTCTTGGCGGCGAAATCGTCCTCCATGGTCTGCACGAGAGAGCTTGCCTGGTCGGCCAGCATGGTGCTGCGGAAGCCGTCACCGTAGGTCAGATAGTAGTCGCCGTCGGCGTACTGGTCCGACTGCATCACCAGCAGGATGAGTACGCCGTTGTTCTTGCTGGAACTGCCGATGCCCCAGGTGTTGAAGGCTTCAGCAGCGTAGTCCTCGGTGGTGGCGCTGCCGGTGTAGTCCACGGTCAGCACGCCGATCTGTGCGCCGTCGCAGCTGGAAGAGAGCTGTGCGTTGAGGGTCTCGAGCTCCGAGGTGGTGCTGTCGCTCAGCACACCGGCGTCGTCCACCACCCATTGATCTTTCGGCAGGCTGGGCAGCTGGATGCTGGAGGCCGAAGCCGCCGGTGCCAGCGCCGTGATGCCGACGGTCACGACAAGAAGCAGTGCCGCAATGCGGCGGGAGAATGTTTTCATCGTCTTCATGCGAAAAGTTCCACCTCCTGTATGCCGAACAGCTTGCCCAGCACGCTGGCCGGGAAGCCGCCGACGTCTTTCTGGTAGGTCTGGACTGCGTCGTTATAATGCAGGTTGCTGATGATGGTCTGCGCACTGTTGAACTGGCTGTACTGCCCCTGCACCGCACCCATCTTCATGGGGTCTGCGGCCTGCTCCTGCAATTTGGCGTAGAGCTGGCCGATGGCTGTGCCAAGCGTCTCGTTCGACTGGTAGAGCATATGCATCCTGCCGCCGGTGTAAACACTCAGAGAGTCCGGTGCGTGGATCTTGCCATCGGACTGCACCGCCCCGAGGCAGGCGGAAAAAGAGTCCAGCGCAGCCTGTGCCGTCTGCACTTCGGTGCTGTCTGCACCCAGTGTGTTGGACGCGGTGGTGATGATGTTGGCGGCCGTGTTGAGCCGTGTGGTCAATTCCTCATTCAGGGCATAGCCGCTGTCTGCGGCCACGCCAGTGGTGAACCCGTTCTTCACCGTGTCGTACTTTGCCCGGAGCTTCGCCCCGCCAAAGCCGACAAAGCACCCCAACATCACCACGATGCTCAGAGCAGCGGCAACAGCCTGTTTGCCCAGCGCGGCGGGCAGAGCCTTTTCGAGGCCTGCCAGCTTCTGCTGGAAGGGCGTCAGCCGCACTTCCTCCTCGGCGGGCGCTGCGGCGCGATAGCTGGAAGCGTCAAAGCCGCCGGTGGGTCGATTCTGTTGTCTGGAAAAATCTGCGTTTGCCATTTCAGCTCCGGATCTCCATCATCTTCTGTTTCAGCTCGTCTTCGATGCGGGTGAGCTCCTGCTCGGCAGCGGCACGCTTTGCGCGGCCCTCGCTCTGGATCTTGTTCAGCTCGTCCAGCGTCTCGATGAGGCTCTTGTTGGTCTGCTGCAGGGTCTCGATGTCCACGACACCGCGCTGAGACTCCCTGGCCGTCTCGATGGTACCCATCTTGAGGGCGTCGGCGTTCTTTTTCAGCAGCTCGTTGGTCATGTCGGTGACGGCGCGTTCGGCCTGCATGGCCTGCTGGCTGTGGGCCAGACCCAGTGCCAGCACCATCTGGTTCTTCCACAGGGGGATGGTGTTGACGATGGTGGACTGTATCTTCTCGGCCATCATGGAGTTATTGTTCTGTAAAAGCCGGATCTGAGGACCCATCTGCAGGCTGATAGTGCGGGTCAGCTCGAGGTCGTAGAGCTTTTTCTCAAAGCGCTCGCACTGGTCGGCCAGATCGCGTGCGGCCTGTGCGTCCTCAGGCAGGCCGGAAGCCTTTGCCTTGTCCATCGCCTGCTGCAGCTCGTGGACGCGGAAGTCGGCCAGCTTCTTCTTACCCGCGAGGATATACATGCTCAGCTCTTTGAAATAGGCCATGTTCAGCTCATACATCTTGTCCAGCATCGCAATATCCTTGAGCAGCTGCACCTGATGCTTTTCGAGGGCGGACTGGATGGTCTCGACGTTCGTTTCCGCTTTGCTGTACTTGGTCTTCATGTTGTCGAGCTGGCTGCCCTTTTTCTTGAAGAAGCCGAGGATGCCCTTTTCCTCTTCGGCGGCGTCAAAGTTCTTCAGCTCCCCGATAAGGTCGCTGATCATGCCGCCCACCTCGCCAAGGTCTTTGGTGGACACTTTGGAAAGTGCCGCCTCGGAGAAGTCACCGATCTTCTTCTGGCAGGCGGAGCCGTACTGCAGCACCTGCTGGCTGTTGGTGATGTCGATCTTCTGAGCGAAGGCGTCCACCATCGCCTGCTCCTCGGGGCTGAGCTTGACCTGTTCGGCCTCGGGGGCCGCAGCGGGTTCGGGCTGCTTTTCCTCGGCGGCAGGGGCTTCCACCGGGTCGAGGGTCAGGGTGGGAACAGCGGGTGCGTCTAAGTCAAAATTGAACGTATTATCAGCCATGAGAGATTCCTTCCTTTCCAAATCGATACACGGCCTTGCCCTCTCCGTCAATGCTTCGCATTGCCGCCTCTCCCAGAGGGAGAGGCTTTTCCGGGGGCCGGTATGCTGCAAGTTTCCACCAGAGGCTCTCCCTTTGGGAGAGCTGGCGCGTCAGCGCCTGAGAGGGCAAGCCAGTTTTAACTCAGTCCCTGCCCCTTCATCATATTTTGGAGCACCGTCAGATCCGCCGAGAGGTCCATGCTTTCAGCGGCATACAGTGCATCCAGCTGGTTTTCGAATGCAGTGGCGATGGAAGCCGCGTTCCGCTCCACCTCTGCCCGGATCGAAGCGGCATTTTCGCCCCGCACGCCCTGGCGGGCCAGCTTTGCGTACTGTTCCAGCACATTCACCGCGTCGGGCAGATAGTAGTTCGCAAAGCGGCGTACCTGCTTTGCCTTGGCGGGACTGGCCTCCACCGTCTCCACGATGGAGCGGCCTGCCTTTTCCATCCGGGTCATGGCGGCGGAAAGCTCCGGGTCGGGCAGGGCCTCGTTCAGCGCGTGGAGGGCATCCAGCTTCTGCTGGATGTCGGCCAGCATCTCGTCCACATCACCGCTTCCGGTGTGGAAAGGCACTTCATGCTCCACCACCCGGGGCGGGCAGACCTTCTTTGCCGCGCCGAACATCACGGCTGCGCCGCCCAGCGCGATCAGCAGCGCCCACAGCTTATATGCTGGCAGCGCCGCGCACAGCACCGCGAATACCAGCGCCGCCGCATACCACGGCAGGACGCTGGGCTTTTGGGTGCGGATAATTTTGCTCATGCATTTTCTCCTTTCCCGAAGAGGCGCACCGCCCCTTGTACTCTTCCATAATAAATCCTTTTATCCACAAAACGCAAGTGTTTCATGAATAATTTACAGGTTGGAAACGGTTATATAATCTTTGAGGGCCTCGCCCCAGACCTCGCGCAGGGTTTCGGGGCGGCAGGCGGCGTTGGCGGGGCTGGTGCTGGGCAGCTTGACCGCCGGGATGCCGGAGACCGGCAGCAGATACTTTGTATAGATGCGGTAGGCCGTGGCCCCGTTGCAGAACACTGCCTCAATGGGCGCTTTTGCCAAAAGAGATGCAATGTCGTTCGGCACCACGTCCCGGATGGAGGCGTCCGACGCGCCGGTGATGGTGCAGCTTTCCAGCGTGTCCCACAGGGCGAGGCCGTGGCGGAGGATGATGCCCTTTTTGGCCTCGATGTCCTCCCGGGCGGGGACAGGCTCGCCGGTGAGAGCTGCCATCATGGGCCAGAAACGGTTCTGCGGGTGGCCGTAGTAGAAGGCCATCTCCCGGCTTTTGGGGCTGGGCCATGTGCCGAGGATGAGGGCGCGGCTGTTTTCAGAGTAAACGGGTGCGAAGCTCATCGTTCCATCGTCTCCCATGCAGAGCCGAAGCTGCGGTCGGAGGGCTCCGCCTTCGGGCCGTCGAACCACAGCTCTTCAATAAGGGCAGCAAGTCCGTCTTCCCGCACATCGCCGATGACGCGGTCAGCGGCGGCTTTGGCTTCGTCGGTGCCGTTGGACATGCAGCAGCCGAGGCCGGCTGCTTTCAGCATCCCCACATCGTTGGCGGAGTCGCCTGCCGCCACGGCCTCGGCGAGGGAGAGGCCCATCTTTTCGCAAAGGTCTGCGAGGCCCGTGCTCTTGTCGATCCCGCCCCGCACGATGTCATAGAAGTGGGAGCCGTCGGGCAGCTGGCCGCCCGTCTGCATGAAGTGAAGGCCGAGGTGGCCGTACTTTTCGTTGAACCGCTCCAGCGTCCCCTCGGGGAAGAGGCAGAACGCTGCGTGAGGCATATCAATGAGATGGCGGTCCTGGTCTTCGCCGTCCACGCAGTCCAGACCGACGCTATTCATCCGATCGTAGTGCTTGTGGAGGATGTCATACTCGCAGTAAACATAGTATGCATCCTTGAAGTTAAATTGCAGGGGGTAGTTGTAGTCCTCACAGAAATCCACCAGCGCGTACATCTCTTCACTGGTCATGGGGTGCTCTGCCACGATGGCACCGTTCTTGTCCACGACGCAGGCACCGTTGCAGGTGATGGCATAGTCGAACCGGATGCCGCCCAGCTGGCCTTTCCGGTTGATGGCTGACCAGGCCCGGCCTGTGCTGAGCACGAATTTTCCCCCGGCGGCCTGAAGCTTCTTCACGGCCTTGACCATGGCCGGACGGGGCTGGCTTTCCCCGAAGGGGACGAGGGTGTTGTCGTAATCGCTTGCGAGAATTTTATATTGCATGGTGTTCTCCTTATATCTATATATAAGCTGAGTATATCACAAAATAGAGGCTTTGTCTCCAAAATAAAAAGCACCTGCACGCTTCTCCGAAGAAAAGGTGCAGGTGCTTTGCAAATACTCAGGCGATGAAAGCCACCACGATCTGGATGCCCACGCCCACAGCGGCGCCGCAGGCCCAGGTCAGGCCGGTGATGAAGAGGTTTTGCTTCCAGGAGGGATTCACCCGCCACAGCACGGCGAGGCCCACGCCCGCGCCGGTGCAGAGACCGGCCACGAGGCTCGAGAAGCGGAGTGCGCCCTCGACGTAGAGCTGGGTCATCAGGACACTGGCGGCACAGTTGGGGACGAGGCCCACCAGTGCGGCCACCACCGGCTGGAAGAAGCCCATCCGGCCCAGCACCGAGGCGAAGACATCCTCGCCGACGCCCTCGACGATGAGGCCGAACACGAGGCTGAACACGAAGATAAAGACAAAGATCTCGAGGGTGTGGCGGAGCGCGGCCTTCCAGATGGGCTGGGGATGGCCCTCTTCGTCGCTGTGCTCCTCGTGGCAGTCCACCTCGTCGGCGTGGCCGGTGTAGCCGCCGCGCAGGCTGCGGGGCAGGGCCTTGCGGAGGACGAAATCCAGCAGAAAGCCCACAAAGACAGCGTACACGACCTTGATGACCATCAGCAGGATCAGCTTATCCCAGTAGGAGGGCATGGACACCAGCAGGGGGATAGCCTCGTCGCTGGTGGCGAGATAGACGGCCATCAGCGTACCCAGCGTGATGACGCGGGAGGCGTAGAAGTTGGAGGCGATGGCCGAGAAGCCGCACTGCGGTACACAGCCCAGCACCGCGCCCGGCACCGCACCCCAGCGGCCGCCGCCCGCCAGCAGGGCCTCGATGCGCTCACCGTGGCGGGTCTCGACATATTCAATAAAGAGATAGGCTAAAAACAGGAAGGGGAGCATCTTGGCGGTGTCCACCAGAGTTTCGCTCAGTACATCCAGAAAAAGTTCCATTGTTTGATACCTCGTGATATAAAATAAAGTGAAGATAAAGTTTGCTCTCGCGCCTGTGCGCGGGGCAGAGCGCTTTTGCATTAAGGCTATTGTTCTCTTTTGATGTCAAAAGAGAACCAGAAAACCACCAGCGATTTCGACGCGCTGGATCCACGAGAAAGGGGCTGCTCGCCCCTTTCAGACCCCAAAGGGGAAGTCGAAACGGAAAAAAGCTAGTCGCTGCGCTTAACGCTTTTTTCTCGTTTCTCCGATTTGCTGCTTCGCAGCTGGTGTTACGCCCTCGCAGGGCGTGAAGTTCAGCAGAGACGTGAAATCTTCGGCGGAGCCGTAAATGGGAGAAGCACAAAAAAATGCGTTTAGCGAAGCGGCTAGCATTTTTGGGCTTCGACCTCATCTTTGGAATTGTTAAGGGCGAGCAGCCCTTAACTCGTTGCGGGGAGAGTGGAGTCCAGAGGTAGGGAGGGGGGAGTCGAAACACCCCTCCCTACCTCTGGCCCGCGCGGAGCGCAAGCCATTTGACCGAAAGAAAAACATCCCCCGCGCCACCGGCGCGCCCGCGCGGAGCGCAAGCCACTTGACCAAAAGAAAAAACCTGCCCCGCGCCACCGGCGCGAGAACCAGCTTAAAGAAAAAACCGGCCCTGTCTCTGGCCCGCGCGGAGCGCAAGCCACTTGACCGAAAGAGAAAACTGCCCCGCGCGGAGCGCAAAGCCATTTGACCGAAAGAATAAAATCCGCCCCGCGCCGGCGCGCGCAGCCGCCACACCATTTTACGTCTTCACCCAAAATAGACGGAGGGACGAAAAGTGCTTTAGTCGCCTAAATTGCAACCTGATTGCAATTTAGGCGCAGGGAAGAGTATACACGGATTCTGCGTGAAATGCAAGACCAAAATGCAATCTTTTTGCATTTTTCTCAAAAGAATGACTCTTAAAACCTTTTTGGAAGAAATTCAATTAAACCCATTGACAATATGGGTATGAGGGAATATAATGCAGACAACAAAACCACACGCCTTGTAGGTAAGTGGGAATCTCAGAAAGGAGGGTACTCAAATGACGCTGATTTGGAAAAGTCTTCTGCACGCCAACTTCCGCTGTGGGCGAATGTACAGCGCCCGGGCTGAGAAACAAACTCTGAGCCATAGCTGTACGGTGCCCTCCATGCCGCGAATGTGCGAGCGAATGTGACGCCCGAGACAGACAAAAGGCTCTGAGCTGAGAACGATTTCTTTGCCCGGCAGACGAAAGGTGAAACTCCCCACGCTGCCGGGCATTTTTATGAGTAAAAATAATACTTTGAGTACAGATAGAGAGGAAAAATACTATGTCTAACTATAAATTTGAGACCCTGCAGCTTCACGTTGGCCAGGAGCAGGCCGATCCCGCTACCGATTCCCGTGCTGTGCCGATCTACCAGACCACTTCCTATGTCTTCCGCAACAGCCAGCACGCCGCTGACCGCTTTGGTCTGGCCGACGCCGGCAACATCTATGGCCGTCTGACCAACTCCACTCAGGATGTGTTCGAGAAGCGCATTGCCGCTCTGGAAGGCGGCGTGGCTGCTCTGGCTACTGCTTCCGGTGCAGCTGCCATCACCTACACCATCGAGGCACTGGCTCAGGCCGGCGACCACATCGTGGCTCAGAAGACCATCTACGGCGGCAGCTACAACCTGCTGGAGCACACCCTGACCCAGTTCGGCGTCACCACCACCTTCGTGGACGCTCACGATCTGAAAGAGGTCGAGAACGCGATCCAGCCCAACACCAAGGCGGTCTACCTCGAGACTCTGGGCAACCCCAACAGTGATATTCCTGATATTGATGCCATCGCAGCCATCGCTCACAAGCATGGCCTGCCGCTGGTCATTGATAACACCTTCGGCACCCCGTACCTGATCCGTCCCATCGAGCATGGCGCTGACATCGTCGTCCACTCCGCTACCAAGTTCATCGGCGGCCACGGCACCACGCTGGGCGGCATCATCGTGGACAGCGGCAAGTTTGACTGGAAGGCCAGCGGCAAATACGGCAACATCGCCGCCCCCAACCCCAGCTACCACGGCGTGTCCTTCGCTGACGCAGCCGGCCCCGCCGCTTTCGTCACCTACATCCGCGCCATCCTGCTGCGTGATACCGGCGCTACCATCTCTCCGTTCAACGCCTTCCTGCTGCTGCAGGGTACCGAGACCCTGAGCCTGCGCATTGAGCGCCATGTGGAGAACACCAAGAAGGTCGTCGAGTTCCTGGCCAACCATCCTCAGGTCGAGAAGGTCAACCATCCCTCTCTGCCGGATCACCCCGACCACGCCCTGTATGAGAAGTACTTCCCCAACGGCGGTGCTTCCATCTTCACCTTCAACATCAAGGGAGGCCGTGAGGAAGCATTCAAGTTCATCGACAACCTGAAGGTCTTCTCTCTGCTGGCAAATGTGGCCGACGTCAAGAGCCTGGTCATCCATCCGGCTTCCACCACCCACAGCCAGCTGACCGATGAGGAGCTGGCCGAGCAGCAGATCTACCAGAATACCATCCGCCTGTCCATCGGCACTGAGCACATCGACGACATCATCGCCGACCTCGAGGCAGGCTTCGCGGCCGTCCGCGGCGAGTGATTCTCCGACACTTCCGTCCCCCGGAAGCATAAAAACGCGATTCTCTTCTCCATTCTCCTGAATTGCATAATAGAAGCAGCCAGCCGCCCTGTTACCTTGCAGGGCGGCTGGCTTGCTGTTTGCGGAATGACCGTCTGGCTCAGTGCTCTGCCGCCTCAAAGACGCTGGTCTGCTCCACGCCGGCGGCCTCCATCAGGCCGTGGTGTCGTCCAGCTCATCACAGAAAACGCCGCCCAGCTCCCTGGCCGTCATGGGCTTGAGGGCGTCGGGGTTCAGCAGGGGAGCGGGCTTGTTTTTCATATCGGCCCGCACATTGTACCATGCGGTGGGCAGCTTCGATTCTTCCAGATAAAAGCGGAAAAAGCGAAGTCGTATGACTGCCCGAAACCTGTGCGAGAGGGACGAACACCAGCCGCCCCCGGGGGCTGTACACCGCCCCTGCCACGCAGCCGTAGAGAAAAAAGAGCATCACCGCCACTGCCGCCGCCAGAAGCAGCAGCCCCCGGTGGTGGAACGACAAAATGCGATGCCCGGGCCGCTGACGCTGCATACAAGACCCCTCCTTTTGTGGTTTGGGCCATCTTATGCCTGTCAGGGTGCGGCTGTGCGATTGTGCCGGGCCGAAGAGTGTGGTACACTATAGCCATCGAGATTTTTTGTGATACGGAGAAACTTTATGCTGACCATTATACTGCTGGGTACAGCAGCCACCATGCCCCTGCCCGACCGCGCCCTCACGGCGGCGGTGGCCGAATGCGGAGGACACAGCCTCCTGTTCGACTGCGGCGAGGGGACCCAGACTGCCGCCCGCCGGGCCGGAGTCAACCTGATGAAGATGGACGCCGTCTGCCTGACCCATTACCACGGCGACCACATCTTCGGCCTGCCGGGGCTGCTGCAGACGCTGGGCTGTCAGGGCCGCACCCGCCCGCTGGCGCTGTACGGGCCGAAGGGGCTCGGCGAAGTCTGGGCGGCCCTGCGGGTGCTGACGGGGCCTCTGCCGTACCCGGTTTATGCTGAGGTGCTGGACGCCCCGGCGGCGCTCTGCGAAAAATTCGGCGGCTGGCCCCAGGGCGCGAAGCTCACGCCGGTGCCGACCCGCCATCGGGTCATCAGCCAGGGCTATCGACTCGATCTGCCCCGGGCCGGACGGTTCTCACCCGAACAGGCGCGGGCATTGGGCGTACCGGTAAAGCAGTGGAAGATGCTCCAGCACGGCGAGAGCATCACGCTGGACGGTGGACGTGTCATCCGGCCGGAAGCCGTCCTCGGCCCGGCCCGGCAGGGGCTGAGCTTTGTTTTCTCGGGCGACACCGCCCCCTGTCCGGCGCTGGAAAAGGCCGCAGCGGGTGCGGACCTTCTGCTCTGCGATTCCACCTATGCTCTGCCGGAGCAGGCCGCGCAGGCCAAACAGTACGGCCACAGCACCTTCGGGCAGAGCGCGGCCCTCGCCGCCAAAGCGGGCGCAAAGCGGCTCTGGCTCGTCCACTATTCGCCCATGATCACCGACCCGGAAGAAGAGCTGGCCCAGGCGCAGAGCCTCTTCCCGGCGGCAGAGTGCGGCTATGACGGCAAGAGCATCACCCTGCAATATGAGGAGGCCGAAGAATGAACATCACCATAGAACCCGGTGCCTCCGCCCTGCTGGACGCGCTGCACCGGGCAGGTTTTGCGGCCTACGCCGTGGGCGGCTGTGTCCGGGACAGTCTGCTGGGCCTTGCGCCCCACGACTGGGACCTCTGCACCGCCGCCCGCCCGGAGCAGGTGATGGAGCTGTTCGGAGAAAAGCAGTGCATCCCCACCGGATTGCAGCATGGCACCGTGACCGTGAAGCGGGACGGCAGGCTCTACGAGATCACCACCTTCCGCACCGAGGGCAGTTATTCCGATGGCCGCCACCCCGACAGCGTGGCCTTTGTACCCGACGTCCGGGAGGACCTAGCCCGGCGGGACTTCACCATCAACGCCATGGCCTACAGCGCCGAAGAGGGCTTGTGCGACCCCTTTGGCGGGCAGGAAGATCTGGCCCGGGGCGTGGTGCGGGCCGTCGGTGAGCCGCTGCGCCGCTTTGAAGAAGACGCTCTGCGCATCCTGCGTCTCTACCGCTTTGCGGCCCGGTTCGGTTTTGTGATTGATGAGGCCACCGAAGCGGCGGCGAAGCAGCTGGCTGCCCACCTCGACTGCGTGTCGGTGGAGCGCATCGAAGAAGAGCTGGACAAGCTTCTGTCTGCCCCGAAGCCGGGGGCGTATCTGGAGCCGGAAGTGCTGGCCTTCGTCCTGCCGGAACTGCCGCCCGACGATCTGTCGGAAGCCCGTGAGGTCATAGATGCCCTTCCGGCAGGAGGAGAGGAAGTGACCACCCGTTGGGCGGCGCTGCTTCTGCCGCTGGGGGAGGATGGAACACGAAAGGCGCTGAAACGCTTGAAATGCTCCAACGCTGTGATAGATGGAGTATCAACACTTGTGAAGGAGAAAGCTCCCCGCACTCCTGCGCTGTCGCTTCAAGCCAAACGACTTCTTGGCAAATACTGCCTCCACACCGTGCGGCAGCTGACTGCCCTTTGGAGCGCTCTTCGACCGGAAAGAAAGGATGAATTTACCGCCCTGCAAAAAGAGGCCGAGACGCTGACCGCCCAAAGCGCCTGCTGCCGCGTCTCCCAGCTGGCCGTGAATGGCCGCGATCTGATGGCGGCGGGCGTCGCGCCCGGGCCGGGCCTGCGCCGCGCGCTGGAAGCGCTGCTGGAAGAGGTCATCACCGGGCGGCTGCCCAACGAAAAAGCGGAACTTCTGGCCTTTGCGGCCAAATTTTCTGCGGCTTGACAAGAGAAAGAAGCTGCGGTAGTATTATACTACTGTTTTAGTATGTTATAATAGAAGAGGAACAGAATGACAGAAACACAGAACACTTCCCGCCGCCCCGGGGCGCTCATCGCCATGAGCGGCGGTGTGGACAGCTCGGTGGCGGCATGGCTCATGCAGAGGGACGGTTTCGACTGCACCGGCGCCACCATGCGCCTCACCCGCAACGAGGCCGTGAACACCGAGGGTCTGCACACCTGCTGCTCGGAGCGGGACATTGAGGACGCCGCCGAGGTGGCCTATGCGATGGATATTCCCTACGAGGTGCTGGATTTTACGGCAGACTTTCAGGAAAAGATCATCGACAAATTCATCCGGGTCTACGAGGCCGGCGGTACGCCCAATCCCTGCATCGACTGCAACAGATATATGAAGTTCGATCACCTGCTTCGCTGGGCGGAAGCACACGGGCTGGAGCATGTGGTCACAGGTCATTATGCCCGGGTGGAGCAGGACGAGGCCACGGGCCGCTGGCTGCTCAAAAAGGGGCTGGACGAGAACAAAGACCAGAGCTATGTGCTCTACAACCTCACGCAGGAGCAGCTGGCTCATGTCCGCCTGCCGCTGGGTGGTCTGCACAAGAGCGAAGTGCGCGCCATCGCCGAGCAGCAGCACTTCGTGAACGCCCGCAAGCACGACAGTCAGGACATCTGCTTCGTGCCGGACGGCGACTACGCCCGCTTTATGGAGGAGTTCACCGGAAAGCACTACCCGGCGGGCGATTTCCTCGACGTCGGCGGCAAAAAGGTAGGCACCCACAGCGGCGCTGTGCGGTACACCATCGGCCAGCGGAAGGGCCTGGGCCTCGCCATGGGCGCACCGGTCTACGTCTGCGCCAAGGATATGCAGGCCAACACCGTCACGGTCGGCCCGGAGTCGGAGCTGTTCGATACCATCGTCTATGCGAACGAAGTGAACTGGATCGCCATCCCGGAGCTGAAAGGCCCCCTGCGGGTGACGGCCCGCACCCGTTATCATCAGACCGAACAGCCTGCCACCGTCTACCCGGCAGGGCCGGACAGCTTCCGTCTGGAATTTGACCAGCCTCAGCGGGCCCCCACCCCAGGGCAGGCCGTCGTGCTGTATCAGGGCGATGTCGTCCTCGGAGGCGGCACCATTACACAGGTGGCGAAGGGATAAGGGGGAGCGGCCCGGCCCTCTCAGGCGCTTCGCGCCGGAGCCTATTGCCTGACCGCTGCATTCTGGCTCTCCCTTTGGGAGAGCTGTCACCGAAGGTGACTGAGAGGGCAAGCCCGTGAATGCAAAAAGCAGAACCTAAAGGAGAAATGATATGCAAGACCAGTATTCCCGCACCCAGCTGCTGCTGGGTGCGGAAGCAATGACCAAACTGCACGATTCCCGCGTAGCCGTGTTCGGCGTGGGCGGCGTGGGCGGCTACACCGTCGAGGCGCTGGCCCGCAGCGGCGTGGGGGCTCTCGACCTGATCGACGACGACAAGGTCTGCCTCACCAACCTGAACCGCCAGATCATCGCCACCCGCAAGACGGTGGGCAGGTTCAAGGTGGATGTGGCTGAAGAGCGTGTCCACGACATCGACCCCAACATCAAGGTCACCACCTACAAGACCTTCTTTGGCCCTGAGACACAGGGCAGCTTCGATTTCAGCCAGTTCGACTATGTAGTGGACGCCATCGACACTGTCACCGGTAAAATTGCGCTGGTCATGAAGTGCAAGGAGGCTGGCGTCCCCATCATCTGCTCCATGGGTGCAGGCAACAAGATGGACCCTACCCGCTTCGAGGTCACGGATATTTATAAGACTTCCGTCTGCCCGCTGGCCAAGGTCATGCGCACCGAGTGCCGCAAGCGCCGCATCAAGCACCTGAAAGTCGTTTATTCCAGGGAGCCTGTCATGACTCCCATCGAGGATGACTCCATCAGCTGCAAATACCACTGCATCTGCCCTCCGGGTACCCAGCGCAAGTGTACCATCCGCCGCTCCGTTCCCGGCTCGAATGCCTTTGTCCCGTCGGTCGTGGGCCTCATCATCGGCGGCGAGGTCGTGAAGGACCTCGTGGGCTTTGTCCCCATGAAGGGCTGATATTGTAAAAGCAAAAGCCAGTGCATCAAAGATGCACTGGTTTTTTGTTATTCACGAGATAATCTTCTCTGCGCCAGCCCAAAGCCGACGGCGCTTGCCGCAAAGACGGCGTAATAGCTGGCCAGCCGGTAGAACATCAGCAGACTCATGGACGAAGCATCGGGGAGGAAGCTGCTGTACACCAGCAGGAAGGCCGTCTCCACCGAGCCCATGCCCGCCACGTTGGGCAGGGCGTTGGAGACAAAGAGGGTCAGCGACGTCAGGAGCTGCACCTGCCAGAAGGTGAGGCCGGTATCCAGCCCCATGAACCGCAGCCCCATCCAGGGCAGGCAGAAGAGCAGGAACAGCTTGACGAGATGCACGCCCAGAATGGCGGCACAGCGGGGCCTGCCTGCCAGCAGATGGCGGCTCTCGGTGCTCAGGGTGTCCAGCTGCTCCAGCCAGCTTTCCCGCCGCTCGGCCCAGCGGCCCGTGTCGGGCAGAAAATGCAGCAGCCACCGGGCCAGACGCTGCACCACCGGCAGGGCGCAGAGGGCGATGAGCCCCACGATGACGCCCGCCACGACAGCGTAGGCCCCGGGCAGATACCGCAGCACGCCGTCGGAGTGGGCCGCCATCCAGGGACGGCCCGCCAGAAGCAGCACGGTGGCGTAAAGCAGGACGGCAGTCTTGTGGAAGACGTACTGCAGGGTCATCAGCCCCACGCCGGGGCCGACGTCCAGCCCGCGCCGGTGGAGATACCACGTCTGAAACGGCACCGACCCTGCGCCGAGGCCCACCACATTGCCGAAGGTCCCCATCCATGCATTGTCGATGCCCTGCCGCAGCGGGAAATGGGGCAGACGGCTGCGGACGATGAGCCAGCTGGATACGCCCTCGAGAAGCGGGTAGCTCAGGCCCACGGCCAGTGCCAGAAGCCCCTGCCCGAGGGTGAGCCGGCTCAGCGCCTCGGAGATCTCGGCCCAGTGCTCCCGGAAGATGAACACCACGATGCCGGTCAGCAGGGCCAGAACGCCCAGCGAGAGCAGGGTCTTTCGGCGCGAAGGGGCGGGGGAGGCGGACGAACTCATGCAGGGACTCCTTTCAAATTTCAACAAAAAACGGACTGGGATAAACTCTTAGGAGAGTATATCACAGTCCGGAGGTGTGTTTGTGAACAACTGCCAAATTTTTTGCCTCAGTTTCGGCAGAGTGATAAAGAACGGGGAGCTTATTCGCCGGTGAGCTCCTTTACAGCCTGTTGTAAGCTGTCGGAAAACGCCTGCTTGGAGTAATGGCTCTCGTAAAGCTCACGGCAGGCGGGACGCATGGCGGCCAGCTTTTCCGGGTGCTCGATGGCCCAGGCCAGCCGCTCGGCCAGCTTTTCGGGGGCGTCGTCCTCGTAGACGAAACCGTCCACGCCCTCGGTGATGAGCCCGGCGGTGCCGGTGTGCTCCGACACGATGGCGGGCTTGCCGAAGATGAGGCCCTCGGTGACGAAAGTAGGCATGGGGTCGTCGCGGGAGGCGCAGACGAGGCAGGTACACTGGGCCATCAGGCTCTTGATCTCGTCGCGGGTGAGCCGCTTGACGTAAAAGACGTTGTCGGGGCAGTCAGCGGTCAGGCTCCGCACGGCGTCCATCATCTCAGCCTCTGCGGCCTTGCCCACGAAGAGGAAGGATGCCTTCTTCATGGTCTCAGGCGGCAGCAGCCGGATGGCCTTGCAGAAGATGTCCTGGCCTTTCCGGTTCTCGAAGGAACCCACGGTGGCGAACAGAGGCCGCCCGCCCGCATAGCTCAAATCGTAGTGGGAGAACTTCTCGGCGGCGTAGTCCGGCAGGCCGTAGATGAGGGGCCGGATGTTGAACTCCGGCCGCACCGAGTGCATGGCGTTGGCGGCGTGGCTGCCGACGGAGTAGAGCCGGATGTTTTCGCCCAGCTCTCTGGGGATCTGGTGGGCGATGTGGGGGTAGCCTGCAAAGGCATCGTGGAGCCACCAGAGCACCGGCACCCGCGCACCGCTCAGGGCGCGGACGGCCCGGGCCTCCACGACGGTGTTGGCCAGAACAAGGTCGGCGCAGAGGGCCAGCCCCCAGAGCAGAGGAGACTGGACACAGCCCTTGCGTGTGATGACGGTAGCTCCCGCCTCGAGGAAAAGCGGCATGGAGCCGCCGTCCTCAGGGCCGAGGACGACCACTTCGTAGCCCATGCTGCGCAGCACCGGCACGGCGCTCACCAGCACGATGGGCGCACCGGTCATGTCCAGCAGGTGGCTCATGATAAAGACGCGCTTCCCCTTTACAGACCAGACGTCTTCGGCGCAGATGTCCCGCTCATAGTGGGCCAGCGCCAGCGGGAGGCAGACGTGGCTGCGGCGGAGCTTCGCCGCCAGCGTCAGCAGTTCGACGGGATTTTCCGGGTCGCGGGCTTCCGCCTGACAGCGGCGCAGCAGCTCCCGGGAGACGAGGGCGCAGCCCGGGCAGGCTGCAAAGCCCTGACTGTGGTAGAGGGTGGTGACGCCTGAGTAGCCGAAGACGGCGTCGCTGGTGACGTAGTCTGCGCCGCTGCGCAGTGCATCCGCAAAGCAGGAAAGGGCCGTGGGCATCAGGAAAAGGTCTTCCCTGACCAGAAGCACACCGACGGCGCTGCCGAGGGCTTCGGGGCGGAGGCTGTCCGTCAATAAAAATTTGCGGTGGAGCTGATCCTGCAGGGAAGCTTTCAGGGAGGCGTTCCGTCCCGGCGCATAGACGCCGAGAAAAACTTCCTGGGTGTCGAGATATTCCTGTTTGGCGAGCTGAACCCGCTGCAGAGTGGTATAACTGCTGTACATCGTATCCTCCTCTCCGCAGGCAGGCTCAATGGCTGCGATGGAACAGCCCCAGCAGGCGGCGCAGGGGCAGCGTGAGTTTCCAGCTGCTGGAAGAGAGGACGTTTTCCAGCGAGCTCTCGTAGGCTTTGCTCCGGGCGCTCAGCTCGGCGTTGGCCTGATGCAGCTCGGAGAGATTCTTCTGCAGGGCCTCGATGGTCTGCTTCTGGTCAGCCGTAGTCTTTTCCAGCTGGTCGAGGTGCTTCTGCTCGCAGACGCGGGTCTTCTGGAAATACTGTACGCCCTCGAGAACGGCGGCGAACAATGGGTCGTCAGCCAGCGGCTCCAGCGGGAAGTAGCAGTAGCTCACGCCCAGCTCCATCCCGGCGGGGAAACGGTTCAGACCTTCCAGCATGAAATTCGGGTCGTCGTTGAGGAACAGGATGCCGTCGCCGTGGAGCGGCACACCGTTCACCGGGCGGCAGAGGATGCGGTCATCCGAGAAGACGAAATCAGTGATGCAGCAGGGCAGTTCGCCGGGGTCGAAACGGAGATTGAACGCGGTCTCCGGCAGCTCAAAGGTCGCTGTCACCATGCCGTTCAGCTCGTCGTATTCGTAGTCCGGGGCCTTGACGGTGTCTTTCTGGGAAAAGCCGAACCCGGCATCATAGTAAAGCAGCGGCTGCACCAGAGCAGGCGAGTCGGTCTGCCTCTCTTTCTGGGGGTGGGCAGCATAGAAGGTCTGCAGCTGCTTTTCCAGCTCAAGGCAGCGCTGGGCCAGCCGCGAAGTGCCTTCGTCTGCAAGTTTGAGCTGTTGTTCAAGGTCCGCAATGCGGCTGCGCAGAGCCGCTTCAGGAGTTTCGTTCATCATTACCGGGGCCTCCTCCGATTTATCGCAAGGCGTACAACCCGCGCTGCAAGCCCATGCATCAAAAGTAACTATAGTCTGCCCTCAAAATGGCTGGATACCAAAGCGCAGGAATTTCAGTGTTTTGCCGCATAGCGGCGGGGCTTGTCCGCAGGCTTGCCGCCCCGAAGCTTCCGGCCAAGCTCTTTGCGGCGCATCAGAAGTTCGGTGACGGCGAAGATGGACACAAGCGAGAACACGAACTGCAGCAGCATCCCCTGCACCGGATGGTCAGCATACTTTGCAGCCATCAGATACCACGGGATGGCCGTCAGCTCCACAGTGTGGATGCAGAAGATGAAGAGCGAGCGCCGGCCCACCCACTCGATGGCATGGGAGATGGGGCCGTCCACCCGGCGCTGCCATTTCAAAAAGAGCCGGATGATGCCGTAGCCCACTGCGCCATCCAGCAGGATGCTCAGCGGCCCCATCGTCCACTCACCCAGCGAAACGCAGTCGGTGCTCTGGGTCAGCAAAACGCCCGCGACGACGCCCAGCGCGGACACGATAAGTCCGGCTCTGGCTCTGCCGGAAAGGGGAGTTTCGAAAAGGCGGCGCTTCTTGGCCAGATAGCCGATGTAAAGGTAGGGCAGCGACACCATGCCCTGTGCGATGCAGAAAGGAGCCTCCCACACCAGCGTGACGCCCCAGCCAAGCAGGGTGACGCCGACGACTGCGGGGGTTATGTACCGCTCGGGGAAGATCTCGAGCAGCACGTCCAGAAGCACCCACGCCAGCATCAGAGCCACTAAGTACCACATGGGGCCGCAGGAGAAAAACTGCTGCCCGAAGTAAGTGGCCGTGTGGGGCAGGCCCAACAGGAAACCGCCTAAGACCTTAGCCGATTCTGAGATGGCAGCATCCCACGAGCCGAAAGCTGCGTGGTGAAGGAAAGCGTGGAGCACCGTGGTGGCCAGTGCAGTATAAAGGTAAGGCTTGAGCAGGGTCTTGAGCTGCTGCTCGATGCATTTGTGGATGGAGCGCTTGCGGAAGCCGTAGCCGCTGGCAATGAAAAAGGCGGCCATCAGCGCTTCGCGGTAAGCGAACAGCGCGAACGCGAAAGGGGTGACGTCGTTGGTGCCGAGGGGGTAAAGCTCTGCCGTGTGGGCAAAGACGATGGCCAGCATTCCGATGCCTTTCAGCAGGTCGAACATGCCAAGGCTGCTTACAGTGCGGGGCTTGGTGCCTTCCATGAAAAGGGTCCTCCTTGTGCGCCATTCGTCCCGGAGGCCCCGGAAGGCCGTGTTTTAGGCGCGATAAATAAAAATATGAAGCTCGGCGGGGAGCTTTTTTGCCAAATGATATAAACAGTATAATGCTTTTTGGGCTTGCTGTCAATTTGATAAGGACTCGACCTCCGGGTGAAGTTTCGTCCTGACGAAAAAAAGTGTATCACAGCTTTTCGCGCATCGCAACAAAAGGAAAGAATTACATCTGCCTGCACAAATCGAGTGCAAGCTTAAGTTGCATATTTGTGCAATTAAATCTTGCGTTTACGCTCTGCTTGCGGTATACTGTTGCCATGAGGAGCCGTGCCAAAGTTTTCCTCGAAATGCCAGAGATTCGGAATGACTCTGGAAAGTGAATGAAAAAAAAAATGCAGAGCTGAAAATTTGACAAAAAAGGAGAAAGACCGATGGCTGAATACATCAAAGTACCCGCAGGCGTATACGACATGGTGACCCGCTGCATGGAGCAGGAGTTCCCCGATCATGTGGCCATCCGCTATGTGGCCGAGGACGGCAAGACCGTCGTGGAGAAGAAGTATCGCGGGTATGCGCAGGACATCCGCCGGATGACGGCCTATCTCAAGGCCGAAGTGCCGGACATCAAGGGCCGGCGCATCGTTCTGCTGAGCCGGAACTGCTATGAATTCTGCGTGGCGTCCTTCGGCATCATCCTCGCCGGCGGCGTCCTCGTGACCCTGAACCAGAAAAAGACCTGGGAGGAGCTGGAATATGAGCTGGGCTTCGTGGAGCCTGCCCTCATCCTGAACGACGGCATCGACTACGGCTGCCGCGCCGAGCTGGAAGCCGCCTACGGCCCGAAGCTCCGCCCCATGGACTGCTATAAGGATACCGCCCCCGGCGAGCTGACCAACTGCGTGGGCCACGACGATCTGATGATGCTGATGTTCACCTCCGGCACCACCGGCCGCAGCAAGGGCGTCATGCTCTCGGAGCGGAATATGTGCGCCAGCCTGCACACCTATTCGGAGGTGGCAGAGAACTGGATCACCGACCGCCTCCCGGCAGGCCAGAAGCTGCCGCTGAGCCATATGACCCTGCTGCCCCTCTTCCACATGGCCTGCTTCGTCTGCGTCATGTCCTACCCGCCTGCCGGCTGGGCTCTGAACCTCTGCGGCGACATCCGCGACTTCTACCGCGACCTGGGCCTGATGCACAGCGACGTCATGGCCTCGGCCCCCATGCTGGTGGAGACCATCTACAACGACATGAAGCGTGGCCGCGTCAGCCGCCTGAACGGCCTGTGGGACCTGTGCTGCTCTTCCGCTGCCCTCGACCCCAGGATGCTGCTGGAGCTGGCCCAGAACGGCTTCGTCGTCAACCAGTGCTACGGTATGACCGAGACCTTCGGCGACGGCATCCTGAACTTTACGCAGGTCGAAAAGCAGATGAGTGCCGTGGGCAAGCCCGACGACCACGTTCAGTATAAGCTGGACGAGACCGGAGAAATTTGCATCAAGGGCGACTGCGTGATGCTGGGCTACTACAAGGACCCCGAGGCCACGGCAGAGGTCATCGACGCCGACGGCTGGTTCCACACCGGCGACCTTGCCCGGATGGATGAGGAAGGCTTCTATTACATCACCGGCCGCAAGAAGAACCTCATCATCCTCGCCAGCGGCGAGAACGTCAGCCCCGAAGAGCTGGAAAAGAAGCTGGCCCTCTGCCCGGCCATCACCGAGTGCATCGTGAAGGAGAAGAGCCAGAAAATTTGTGCCGTCATCCACTGCCCTGAGGATAAGCAGGAAGAGGTCAGAGCCTTCGTCACCGAGGCCAACCGCAGCCTGCCGCTGTATAAGCGCATCAGTGCTGTGGAGTTCACCGCTGAGCCCCTGCCCCGCAACGCTCTGGGGAAGCTGCTGCGGAAGTAACAAGTAAGAAGAAACAGTGAAAAGGATACGCCGCGTGGTTGCATTTCTCTGTCGAAACAGGTATTATTACGTTGAGGCAGAAAATGTCAGCTGCCGGCGTTTCGCTGCAAGAAAGAAAAACAGCAAGGAGCGACAAAAATGATAAATACTGTATATGAGCTCATCACAGACGTCATGGCGAAGCAGTACCCCGACCGGGTGGCTTTCCGCTATGTGGCCGCCGATGGCAAGACTGTGGTGGAAAAGACCTACGCCCAGTATGTGCAGGACATCCGCAGGGCCGTTACTTATTTTAAGGAGAATATCCCCGACATCAAGGGCAAGCGTGTCGGCATCATGAGCCGCAACTGCTATGAGTACGGTGTCAACAGCTTCGGCGCGATCCTCGCCGGGGCCGTCGTCGTGACCATCAACCAGAAAAAGACCTGGCCCGAGTTGGAATATGAGCTGGGCCTTGTCGAGCCTTCCCTCATCGTCAACGACGGCATCGACTATGGCTGCCGCCCCGACATCGAGGCCGCCTACGGCGATAAACTCCGCCCGATGGACGCCTTCAAGGACAGCGCGCCTGCAGAGCTTGTTGACTGCGTGGGCCATGATGATTTGATCGTGCTGATGTTCACTTCCGGCACCACCGGCCGCAGCAAGGCCGTCATGCTCTCGGAGCGCAACTTTTTTACCACGGTGGAGTGCCAGGTCAAATTCGGCGACGCCATGCTGGACTATAAGCACGAGCATATGCCCGAGGACAAAAACGACGTCCTGAGCAACTTCGCCATCCTGCCCCTGTTCCATCTGGGTACGTTCATCTGCCTCTTCGTTTGGGCCTGCAAGGGCTGGGCGCTGAACCTCTCCGCCGACATCCGCGACTTCTACCGCGACCTCGGCCTGATGCACAGCGATGCCATCGCTGTGGCTCCCATGCTGATGGAGGCCATCTACAAAGACGTCAAGCGGGGCCGCCGCGCCCGCCTGAACGGCATCTGGAACCCCTGCGGCTCCTCTGCCATGTTTGACGGCGCCATGCTGGCCGAGCTGGCACAGCAGGGCATGATGATCACTCAGGTGTACGGCATGACCGAGACCTGCGGCGACGGCATCATCAACTACGAGCAGGACGAAAAGCACATCCGCGCCGTGGGCAGGCCCGACGACCACGCCGAGTACAAGCTGGACGAGACGGGCGAAATCTGCATCCGCGGCGGCTGCGTCATGCTGGGCTATTACAAGGACCCCGAGGCCACCGCGGAAGTCCTCGACGCCGACGGCTGGTTCCACACCGGAGACCTGGCCCGTGTGGACGAGGACGGCTTCTATTACATCACCGGACGCAAGAAGAATATCATCATCCTCGACAACGGTGAGAACGTCAGCCCCGAAGAACTGGAAAATCTGCTGTCCAAGTGCGAGGCCGTCAAGGAATGCATCGTCAGGGAGAAGGGCAAGAAGATCTGTGCCGTCATCTACTGCGGCGAGGCCGACCAGCAGACCGTCCGCGATTTCATCACCGAGACCAACCGCACCCTGCCGCTCTACAAGCGGATGAGCGCCGTGGAGTTCAGCACCGAGCCTCTGCCCCGCACCGGCACCGGCAAGCTGCTGCGCAAGTAAGAATAAACCGGGCAGGCTGCGGAATACTGGAAAAGAGCCGCAGCCGCCTTTAATGGAACTACGAAAGGAAGATTCAAACTATGGAAAGAACCGAGATCGTGTCCCAGATCCTTGCAATTCTGGAAGATGTTGCAGAAATTTCCCCCGAGGATGTCAACGAGAACAGCGTCCTGATGGACGACCTGGACCTGTCGTCCATGGAGATCCTGACCGTCGTCGCCGACCTGGAAGAGACTTTCGGCCTGCGCATCCCCGAAAAGGAGCTGCGCAACTTCGTCACCATCAGCGATTTGGCCGACTATCTGGCCGCACACGCGGGGGAATAAGGAATGGATGCCGAACAGCGCTCTGTTTTTCAGGGCATCGTCTACTATTACCGCGAAAACATGGTCAACTGCCGCTATCAGGTCACGCTGAAGGACGCCGTGGACGGTGCGCTTTTGCAGCAGGCTCTGGATGCGGCCCGGGCAAAGGCACCCTACTATTTCCAGAAGCCGGTGTGGGAGAAAAAGCTGCTCCACCTCGAGCCGTCGGGCGCCCCCTGCCCGGTGCGGCAGGGCAGCGCAAAGCCCGAATTTCCGGACGAGAACGGCTTTACGGTTGCCCTGAGCTATGAGGGGAAGGTCGTCTGCTTCGACTGGTTCCACTTTCTGGCCGATGGCCGGGGCATAGCACCCTTCATGACCATGGTGCTGCAGTTCTACTGCAACCTGCGGTACGGCACGGCTTTCGAGGGCCGGACCCTTGAGACGGATCCTGCCTACGACATCGAGGACATCCTTGCAAAGTACCCCGAGAGTCAGGTGGCCAACGATATGCAGCGCCCCGTGGTGCAGACCTTTGAAGAGACGCCCACCTGCTGCCGCGTCCGGCTGGAAAAGGCGGGGCTTGTGGACGCCGCTCTCCGCTGCGGCGTCAAGCCCTTCAGCACCCTTACGGCTCTGCTCTGTAAGGCGGTGCGGGCGTATCTGGACAAGGATGAGGTGCTCTACAGCTACTCGACAGACGCCCGCGACGCGCTGGGTGCGCCGAACGCCCTCTACAACTGCGTGGCATCCTTCCAGCGCAAGCTGCCGCTGACGGCAGATGCCCCGCTGGCCGAAGTGGCCGTGGGCGTGGACGCTGACCTGAAAGAAAACCTTTCCGCTGAGCGAAAACTGTTCCGTATCGCGGAGCAGATGGGCTGGGTCTACCGGGTCTACCAGCAGAAAGCCAGCCTCAGCATCAAAAAGCGCATCTTCCAGATGGGCGAGTACATCAGCGGCTTCCCGGCGGACTTCTGGGTGAGCTATCTGGGCGACCCCTTCGCTCCGTCCAGCCCGGAGCTGACCCGGTACATCGAGGACTTCCAGACCTGGGTGCCGGCAGACGGCGCTTCCATCGGTCTGGAATGCACCAGCCTGCATGGCATCATCACCCTCTGCGTCAAGAACAAGGTGCCGCGCCCCGGCTTTGCCGAGACTCTGCGCGCCGCGTTCGAGGCCGAAGGCATCAAGGTGCTGGAAGCCGCAGAGCTGGGCGCAGACAATACATAATCTGCGTGGCCAAGAGCGAGGGCCTGCCGAACGAGAAAAAGTTCAACGCATAATTGACCTGTAACATACAAAAGCGTCCCTCCGTTTTACCGGAGGGGCGCTTTTTGCGCAGCAGAAGTCTTCTTTTTTACAGACGGCCCAAAGCCGCCGCCGGGGTTTTACGCCGATTTTGCGTCCGCATGGTTTCGGGCCGGGCGGCTGCGGCGGTAGAATAAGGCCGTTCCCGGTAAATCGAAAAAGAGAGAAGGAGCCATGAGGCTCATGGAAAGAGAGGACTTTCGCATGAAAGAGAATAAAATGTCCCGCCGCAGCTTTTTGAAGGCCGGCGCCTTTGCATCCGCCGCCGGTATGCTGGCCGCGGCACCTGCCGCTGCCAACGCCGCTGCCCCCAATGCCGCCAAAGCGGCAGAGGAAGAGAACGGACTGCTGGGCGTGTTCGGCGGCAGACCCAAGTATGTTTTCCTCTTCATCGGCGACGGCATGGGTACGGCCCAGATCCAGTCCGCCCGATTCTATAAGGGTACGGTGGAGAACAACGGCGCTGTCGTCGAGGGCGAGCTGAGCTTCACCCAGTTCCCCGAGGTGGGCAGTGTGACCACCTACGACAGCACTTCTTTCTGCCCCGACTCCGCTTCCACTGCCACTTCCATCGCCACCGGCCATAAGACCGAGAGCGGCGTCATCAATATGTGTCCGTGGACCCGCGATGTGCCCTATGAGACCATCGCCGAGAAGCTCCACGCCCAGAAGAACTACAAGGTGGGCGTCGTCTCCTCCGTCAACATCGACCACGCCACCCCCGCCGCCTTCTATGCACATCAGAAGACCCGCAAGAACTACTACGCCATCGGCAAGGAGCTGGCCGTCTCCGGCTTCGAGTATTTCGCCGGCGGCGAGTTCCAGAAGGTGAACGGCGACGGCACCGGCCCCAACAACCACGAGATCGCCGCCCAGAACGGCTACAACGTCGTCACCCGTCAGGCAGACGCCGCCGCCCTCAAGGCCGGTGCAGGCAAGACCCTCATCATCGCCGAGGCTCTGGCCGACGGCAAGGCCATGAACTACGCCATGGACGCCGCCGCAGGCGAGTGGCAGCTGACCGACTACGTCAGGAAGGGCATCGAGCTGCTGGACAACAAGAAGGGCTTCTTCCTGATGACCGAGTCCGGCAAGATCGACTGGGCCTGCCACGCCAACGATGCCGCCGCTTCCATCCACGATGTGCTGGAGATGAGCAACGCTGTGCAGGCCGCTGTGGACTTCTACAACGCCCACCCCAACGATACCCTCATCCTCGTCACCGCAGACCACGAGACGGGCGGCATGGCCATCGGCTACAAGACCACCAACTACGACACCTTCCTGACCAACCTCACCCACCAGAAGATGTCCTACGCCAAGTTCGACTCCACCTATGTGAAGGGCTACATCGCCAACAAGACTCCCTTCGAGGCCGCCATGGCCGACGTGAAGGCAAACTTCGGCCTGACCCTGCCCACCGACCCCGATGCTGCCAGTGCAGGCAAGCTGCTGCTGACCGACTACGAGGTGGAGAATCTGCGCAAGGCCTACGAGAGGACGCTGGAAGTCGGCGCTGCCTCCCAGAAGGAGATGAGCCAGCAGGATTATGAGCTCTACGGCACCTACATCCCCTTCAGCATGGCCATCTGCCACACCATCAACCACAAGTCCGGCATGGACCACACCACCTATGCCCACACCGGCGCGATGGTCAACATCTATGCGCTGGGCGTCGGCGCGGAGAAGTTCCGCGGCGTCTTCGACAACACCGAGATCTACCACAAGCTGGCTGAGCTGACCGGCGTACAGTAAGCCTCTCTCTTCAAACGAAAAAGCCTGTGCAGACCCTCCCGGGGCGGGAGGCTGCACAGGCTTTCTTGTGTTCACAGGTGGATGGTGCAGCCGCGGCCCAGCATCTGGGCCAGCAGCATAAGGGTCGAGACGCCGAAGCACCCACCCATCATCAGCAGGCAGAGCACCACCGAGCCGAAGTCGCACCGGCACGCGCCGGGCCGGGCCGAGTAGTAGAGTACCTCGCACCCCAGCAGGATGAGCCCCGCCGCCGGTAGCACCTGCCAGATGACCAGCCACGGCAGGCCGGGCAGGAAGCGGGCCAGCAGGAAGAGCACACCTGCCGCGATGAGGCAGACGCCCAGCGTCAGGGTGCCGACTCGGCGGAGCGGCTTATTCGTCGTGTTCGTGGTCGAAGTCATCGTCCGTCACCTCGTTTTCGTTCACCACCGGGCCGGAGAGCAGAGGAGCGTTCTCCGGCTGCGCGGCCTCGTCGGCGTGATACTCGCAGAAATCGGCATCCTCGGGGGCGTCCTTGGAAGCATCCGGCTTTTTGGCCGGATGGGGGCCTTTCACCAGCCAGACGCCGCAGACGATGAGGACCACACAGACCACCACATCCGGCAGGCTGGCCATGACGAGATAGAGGGCGCGGAAAACGGGGGAGGAGTGGCCCCAGCGGTAGACGAGGTCGCCGAGAGTGTTCATGATGAGGTTCTGGTAGGCGATGAGCGCACCGAAGGCGATGAGCAGCCAGCCCACCAGCTTGTGGCTGTCCAGCAGAGCCCGGGCCAGCCGCCTGTCGCGGGGGTCGAAGTGGACGAGGTAGTCGTCCTCCGGCGCGGTGTCCGCGATGATCTGCGCCCGGAGGTTGAAGGTGTCAAAGAAGCTGTACATCCACAGCACCACCAGCAGGAGCAGCACCGGGTTGAGCAGTGAGCCCACCATCCCGATGAGGCAGGCCGTGAGGATGAGGGAGAGGCCCCGCTTCATGTAACCCTGATACATCTGGCCTGCGCCGGGGATAAACGCGCAGCAGAAGGTCAAAAATCCGTTTTTCAGCATAACGATCTCCTTGTTTTATGATTTTATGTTTTCTGCCGCGTTCAGCAGGCTTTCCAGCACAGAGGAAACGCGGGTATAGATGTTCTCGCCGGGGCGGGAAGTCACGGGCCTGCCCAGCTTTTCGGGCAGGATCTTCAGAGGCTGTTTTTCCGGCAGGGTGACCTGGACTGTGGGCAGGAGAGCCTGCAGGTCGCTGCCGTGGTCGGTGACGAAGGTCAGCGCTCCGGTACGCCACATGGTCAGCGCCAGCACGGCGGCGACGCCCGCCACCGCAGCCCGGCCATAGGTGCTCTGCATCAGCCGCACCCAGATGGCGCTCATCACGGTACGGCGGACATCCCGGGGCGGGTCGGCGAGGGCGTCGGCGGTCAGAAGTGCGGTGTAACGGTCGGTGCATTTGTCGCAGTAGGCGAGATGCTCGGCGGCTTCCAGCCGTCCCAGCTCGTCCAGCTGCCCGGCGGTGAGGGCGTGCAGCCCTTCGTCGCTCAGACAGCCGTCTTCACGGAACAATTCCATCTTAAAAGCCCTCCTTTCCGGCGGCGCTCAGCTGCGCGGCCAGCATCTTTTTTGCCCGGAAGACCTGTGCCTCCACTGTTTTCTGGGGCCTGCCGCAGAGCCGGGCGGCTTCGGCGGCGGTGTGCTGTTCCAGCAGCATGAGGCGGCAGGGCGTCTTGTAGGGCTCCCGCAGAGCGAGGATGCTCTGCGTCAGCTCCTCTTCGCCCAGAGCTTCCAGCACCTGCGCTTCCGGCTCGCTGCCGGGCGGTGCGCCCTCAAGCGCAAGCACATCGTCGCCGGGAGTGTTCACCCGGCGCGCCCAGGCGCTGCGTAAGTAATCCTTGGCTTTGTTGGAGGCGATGCGGGCCAGCCATTGCTTTTCGTATCCGGCAGGACAGCGGTCCATGCTCCGCCATGCAGAGAGAAACGTTTCCTGCGTCAGATCCTGCGCATAGCCCTCATCTGCCACCAGCTGACGGCAGATGGTGTAGACGAGAGACTGGTACTTCTGTACCAGCCTGTCAAATTCCAGTGCATTCAATGGCTGCTCTCCGCCTCCTTTCTGCCCGGCATTTCAAGCGCTCTGTCTATCTGTACGAGCCAGCGGGGCCAAAATCTGCAAAATCGTGGGAAAAACTTTGAAAATGTGGTAAAATGGCCTTATCAAACCTCACAAAGGAGAAAACACGATGGCCTCTGCCACAAAACAGGCACTTCTGGCGGCGCTCTCCGCCGCCCAGGGCGAATGCATCTCCGGCCAGCAGCTGGCGCAGCAGCTGGGTGTGAGCCGCGCTGCTGTCCATAAGGCCGCCGCCGCGCTGGCGGCTCAGGGCTATGCGCTGGAAGCCGCCCCCCGGCGGGGCTATCGGCTGGCGGGCGGCGACCCCTTCTGCGCCGAGGCGGTGGGGGAGTACGACGCCCCCATCTACCTCTACGACAAGCTGGAAAGCTCCAACCGCACGGCCAAGACGCTGGCCCTCGAGGGTGCGCCCCACGGCACGATGGTGCTGACAAGTCAGCAGACGGCGGGCCGGGGCCGGCTGGGGCGGCGGTTCGAGAGCCCGGCGGGGAAAGGCATTTATCTCTCACTGGTGCTGCGGCCCGGCCTGCCCATGACCGAGGCGCAGGCCGTCACCGTCAGCGCGGCGGTGGCCGTCTGCCGGGCTGTGAAGCGGCTCTGCGGGCTGGACTTGGGCATCAAGTGGGTCAACGACCTCTATTATAACGGCAAGAAGGTCTGCGGCATCCTGACGGAAGCCGGGGCCGACATCGAGAGCGGCCAGCTGGAATGGCTGGTGGTGGGCATCGGCCTGAACCTGACCTCCCGCCCGGAGGACTGGCCCGAGGAGCTGCGGCCCATCGCGGGCAGTCTCTACCCCGGCGGGCCTGCACCGGTGAGCCGGGCGGCACTGGCCGGGGCCATCGCCCGGGAGCTGCTGGGTCTCTGCCCGGCCTTCGACTGTCTGGACGAGTACCGCGCCCGGTGCTTTGTGCCGGGCCACTGGGTCACGGTCTGCACCGGGACGGAGAGCTACGCCGCAAAGGCGGTGAACATCGACGACGCTGGGCGGCTCATCGTGCAGCGGGAAGGGGGCCGCACCGAGGCGCTCTGCCACGGAGAAGTGAGTATCAGGCCGTCGCCGCTGGCGGTAAAATAATAAGAATAATATAGAAAGAAAGCATCGGCAGACACCCGGCGAGGGTGCTGCGGATGCTTTTGCTTTAAGTAGAGCGAATGCCTCTCCCTTTGGGAGAGGTGTCACCGAAGGTGACGGAGAGGGCAAGCCCGGAGAGAAAGTGGCACAGCATGGCGATAAACAGAGACTTCGTCAGGGCGATGCTATCGCAAAACGGACTGTCTTTTGGTCAGCGGCCTTGCCCTCTCAGGCGCTATGCGCCAGCTCTCCCAAAGGGAGAGCCTGAGAGCGGAAGGAAAGCTGGTCAAAACACCCCGAAGCACACCAGCCCCAGCACCGCCGCGATGCCGATGACCTTCGGCACACTGAGCTTGAATTTCTGGAGCAGCACAAAGCAGAGGATGCCGATGGCGATGCCCGGCAGGCTGATGCCGCCTGCTTCGGTGATGCAGGTCTGGCGGCAGAGGCCCACCAGAACACCCAGCACCATGCCGATGCAGACAGGCTTGACGATCTTCATGATGTAGCTCATGACCTTGCTGGTGCGGAACTTCTGGAAGAACGCCGCTGCCAGAAGCGTCAGCGTCAGGGTGGGGCTGAGGACGCCCAGGACCGCGAAGACGCCGCCCGGCATCCCGGCGGTCTTGGTGCCTGCAAAGGTGGCGGCGTTGACGCCCAGAGAGCCGGGGGTCATCTCGGCGATGGCGATGAGGTTCGTCAGATCGGCGTCCGTCATCCAGCCGTGGGAGGACATTTCATCCATGATGAGGGGGATCATGGAGGTGCCGCCGAAGCTGGTGAAGCCGATCTTCGCAAACGCGGCGAAGAGCTGAACGAGGGTCTCAAGCATGGCCATGTTCGCTCACCCCCATCCAGACCAGCGCGATGACCACACCGGCCACCACCAGCGTCAGATTGCTGATGGACGTAAAGTAACAGAGCACAAAGGCGACGGCACAGATGATGATGGGCATTGCGCTGGTCAGAGCATCTTTGCCCAGGGAGATGGCCGCGCCTCCGATGATGGGGGCCACGGCGCACTGGACGCCCTTGAGGGCCGACCAGACCCAGTAGTTATCTTTAATGGCGTCGTAGATGGCCGTCACAATGGTAAGGGTGACGACGGCGGGAATGCACAGGCCGATGGCCGCGCAGATGCCGCCCAGCGCCCCGGCCATCTGATAGCCGAAGAGCAGAGTGATGTTCACCACCATGATGCCGGGCAGGCTCTTGCCCACGGCGATGAGCTCCAGAAGATTGCTCTTGGTCATCCAGCCGCGCTCGTCCACGAACTCCCGCTCCATCTGGGCAATGATGCTCCATCCGCTGCCGAAGGTGAATGCGCCGATTTTGATAAAGTAAAGAAGCATCAGCAGGGCCATTCGTGCGCCGGTAGGGCGCTGCTGTGCGGTTTCGGGTTTTGTTGTCTGCATGGATCCTCCTGAGATACCGGGTTTGCTGTTTCTTTCCCTATAGGATACCACAGACGTCCCCAAAAGGCGAATGGAAAAATGGAATGGTTCCCGGTTCCTGTCAGGAATGCTCGTAAGTCATCCAGCTGCCTTTCCATGCGTAGAGGGCCATCAGCACGGCACCCAGCGCCCACGACACCGGGTAGAGGACGAACACGCCCTCGATGCCCGCAAAGAAGGGGAGGACGAACTGGATCCACACCACACGGAAGAGGCAGAGCGAGATGAGCAGCACCACCATCGGCGGCACGCTGCGGCCGGTGCCGCGCACTGCGCCCGCCATGCCGTGGAGGATGGCCAGCAGGAAGTAGAAGGGGCAGAAGTAGTGCATGGCGCTGCACCCGAAGGCCACCACCGTCTCGTCGGAGGTGAACAGGTGCATGATGGGATCCTGGAACGCCAGAAGCAGAGCGCCGGTGCAGAGGGTGTAGAGCACACCCATGCCCAGCGTGACCCACATGCCATTCTTCACTCGTTTGAGGTTGCCTGCGCCATAGTTCTGGCCCACGAAGGTCGTCGCCGCCATGCTGAAGCTGGTGACAGGCAGGATGTTGAAGCCGTCGATCTTCATATAGGCCGCAAAGCCTGCCATGGCGGCGGCACCGTAGCTGTTGACGCTGGACTGCACCAGCACGTTCGAGAAAGAGATGACCATGTTCTGGATGCCGGTGGGAAGGCCGATGCGAACGATGCGGGAGGTCATCCGCTGATCGGGCCGGATGGCGGAAAGCTCCACCTTATAGTCGGCGTCCACCTTCATCAGAAAGCGGAGGCTCAGCACACAGGAGACCAGCTGGCTGATGTCGGTGGCGATGGCGGCGCCCGCCACGCCCATCTTCAGCCCGGCGATGAGCACCAGGTCGAGGATGATGTTGGTGATGGAGGCGCAGGCGAGGTAGATGACCGAGCGGCGGGAGTTGCCCGCCGCGTTGAGGATGCCGGCGGCCATGTTGTAGACGACGCTGAACAGCACACCGCCGAAGTAGAGCTTCATGTAAGTCACGGCGTCGCCGAGGACTTCTTCGGGGGTGTTCATCCAGACCAGCAGGCTGCGGCTGACGGCGATGCCGCCCACCGTCAGGATGAGGCCGAGGATGACCGCGATGGCCAGCGAGGTGTGGACGGCGATGCGCGTTTCCTTTTTATCTTTTGCGCCGAGATACTGGCTCACGACGACGCCTGCGCCGACGGCCACGCCCTGACTGAAACCGATGAGCAGGTAGATGGGCGAGCCGCTGGAACCCACAGCGGCCAGAGCGTTGCTGCCCAGAAAGTTGCCGACGATGATGGAGTCGGCGGTGTTGTAAAGCTGCTGGAGCAGGTTGCCCAGGATGAGCGGCACCGAGAAGAGCAGGATGCTTTTCCAGATGCTGCCCTCGGTCATGAGCAGGGTCTTTTTCTGCTGCGGCTGTGCCGGTGCGGCCATAGTGTCTCCTCCCTCAAAAATGCAGGAATTTCATAGGTATTTCACAATAAACTTAACAATACATCCTTCTGTGCCGAATGTCAAGCAGAACGAAAAAGAACGCCCTCAGACTTTCCACATCTTGTTTGCAGATTGTTCAAAACTAACTCAAAGAAACTCCATTTTTATCCGGTACAATAAAGGTGCAGTCGGGAAGACAAGAACGAGATCCCCCATCTCCGGCTTTTGACTTTCCATAAATGCCATGCAGGCAGGATCTATGCGCAGCCCCGCAGCGGGTGCCGCGCCCCTAAAAAATACTGTCCCCCACCTATGCGAGGCAATAGCCACGGCGGCGGACAGACTACCAACAACCTCCTAGCAGCCGCAAATGTTTAGGAGTTCTCATACACAGGCAGCGCCGCTTTCTCCTCCTTTCCACGGCGCTGCCTGTTTTTGTATTGCAAATCCATTTCCAAATAGGCTCCCCTCGATAGGGGAGCTGTCGAGCGAATGCGAGACTGAGAGGTTAAAAACAAAAACCGCCCTGAAAAGGGCGGTTTTTGTTGTCTTCAGCGCATATCGTGCAGGCGCTCTGCCGGGAGGGAGGCTTGCAGCAGGCTCCATGCGGCGTCGAGGCTGTCGTTCAGCAGATAGGCCTGATTCTGCTGGACATAGAGGTAAATGGCGTTGGGGGTGCGGTAGGCCAGATGCATATCGTGCCACGCATACTTGCGGCTCGCCTCAGGCTTGTCCTGCTCGCCGGCCATCCAGACCGACAGTCCGTCGTCGTCCAGCAGCAGCCGGTAGAAGGGGCGGGGCAGGCCCATCTTTTTGATTTGGAGGCTCAGGGAGTGGAAGAACGTCCAGAAATAGACGGCCGGCACGCCCAGCGCCACCACGGCCAGCACCACCGTGAGCAGGGCTGCGCCGTCTTTCTGGCCCACCTGCGACAGGCAGAAGCCGGCAGACACCAGCAAAATGGCCGTGAACATCAGAGGCCGGTGCCACGCCTTGCGGTGGCGCAGCAGGTCAAAGGCGGCAAAATCGTGGAAGGATGCAGCATCCATCTGGACGGAAACGGAGATCGGCTGAGACATAAAAATACCCTCCTTTTTGGTCATAGTACCATATTATTTTCCAACAATCAAGGATGATATTGCGCAGATGCCCTAAAATGTGCTAAAATAGGACGAAAAAGAAAGTTTATGGAGCTTTCGCTCTGACGGCGGACAGGCCGGATAAGGCGGAAGATGCGCGGCAGAATATCACAGAGAGGGAGGATGGGTGCGTGGGGCGCAGGATGACCCTGAAAGGGCAGATCAGTCTTTGCCTGGCGGCGTTTTTTCTGGCGCTGGCGGGGCAGATATTCTTGAGCTTTTACCAGTCCGGCACCGTGCTGCGGGAACTGGACGACCAGATGGGCAACTTCAACGCCATCAGCCGCTTCCAGAACGGCGTGGAGCGGAGTCTTTCGGCCATGGAAGATTACCGCTGGGAGTACGGCGACGCCAAAGCGCTGACAGAGGAGCTCCACAGCGCCTTTTCCGTCACCAACGCATGGCTCTGGCGCATCGAGAGCGACCTTGGCACTGTGAGTGAAGAGCAGTATCTGCTCTACAATGCCGTTTCCACTACCTACGACAGTTACACCGCACTGGTGGACCAGCTGGAAGAAGCGGTGGCCGCCGGTCAGGACACGAAAGCCGCCCAGCTCTACTATAATAAAATCGTACCCTGCGGCGGCTATCTGCGCCAGTACACCCAGCAGCTGCTGAACACGGCCATCACCGACGCTCAGGAGACTTACACCACCGTATCGGCCCTCAGCGACCGGGTCAAATGGGCGCAGACCGTCGTGGTGGCGCTCTGCCTTGCGCTGGGCTGCGTCATGGCCTTCTCGGTGCTGACGCTGCTGACCCCGGTGCAGCAGATGATCGGCGCCTCCCGGGAAGTCACCCGGGGCGAGTTCGACTCGCCCGACCTGCCTGCGCCCCGTCAGCCGGAAATGGCCCAGCTGACCGAAGCCTTCAACCACATGAAGCATTCGATGGCGGAGCAGGTGACCACCCTGCGGGAGAAAAACGAGATGGAGCGGGAGCTCCACCGCCAGAAAACGGAAGCTCTGGAATTACAGAACCGGATGGAGCGCAGCCGCTTGCAGCAGCTGCGCAGCCAGATCGACCCCCATTTCCTTTTCAACACCCTGAACGTCATTTTACAGACCGCCGGACAGGAAAAAGCCTACCGCACGCAGGCCCTCATCACGGCTCTGTCGCACCTGCTGCGCTACAGCCTGATGAGCAACGACGAGCAGGTGCCGCTGGCCCGGGAAGTGCGGATCGTGGATGAGTATTACTCGATTTATCACGTCCGCTTCGGCGACCGGGTGAAGATGGTGTGGCGCATCTCCGACTCCCTCGATTTGACGGAGACGATGGTGCCGTCCTTCATCTTGCAGCCCATCGTGGAGAATGCCTTCAAGCACGGCATCTCGCCCAAGGAAGAGGGCGGCGTGGTGCGCATCCGCATCAACCCGCTGCGGGATAAGGGGCTGCTCTATATCAGCGTCTGCGACAACGGCGTGGGCATCCGGCCCGAACAGCTGGCCCAGCTGAAAGCCGCGCTGGCCCAGCCCGGGGAGCGCTGGGAGCATATCGGCGTCTATAACGTGGCCGCACGGCTGCGGCTTCTGGATAAACGGGGGCGGCTGGTCATCCGCTCTCACCCGGGCCGGGGAACGGCCATCGGTATGTACCTGCCCCTTGTAGAACTTTTGGAGGAGGATTTGGACGATGATACGCCTGTTGATCGCGGATGACGAAAAGCTGGAGCGGGAGGCGCTTGCAGAGTTGGTCCAGCGCCGTTTTGAGCGGGAAGTGGTCCTGGAGGTGGCGGAAAATGGCCGCAAAGCTGCCGACACGGCGGTGCTGTGGGGCGCAGACCTCATCTTGATGGATATTGAGATGCCGGGCATGAGCGGCCTCGACGCTGCCCGCGCCGTGCTGGCCCAGCGGCCTTCCTGCCGGGTCATCTTCGTCACGGCCTACAGCCTGTTCCAGTATGCCCATGAGGCGGTGCATCTGGGGGCCTGCGACTATCTGCTCAAGCCGGTGGACCCCGACGAGCTGGAAGCCTCGGTGCGCCGGGCTATGCGGCAGATCGAGACGGAGCGGAAGCTGGAAGAGCTGGCCGCCGCCCAGCCGGAGCAGACGGAGACCGAAGAAGAGGCAGAAGACGCCCCCGAGGAGAGCGAGAACAGCCAGACGGCCCTCGTCATGGCCCACGTCCGCCGCTACCTCGAGGATAACTATATGTTCGATCTGTCGCTGGACAGCGTGGGTGAGATCCTGCACATCAGCCCGGCCTACCTGTCGGCGCAGTTCAAGAAATACCAGAAGATGAACTTCCTCGACTGCCTCACCGAGCTGCGCATCAACGCGGCAAAGGAACTGCTGGCCGACCCCTTCCGCTCCTCGGCGGAGGTGGCGTCGATGGTGGGCTACGAGGACGCCAGCTACTTCGCCCGGGCGTTCAAGAAACGCACCGGCATGACCCCCACCCAGTACCGCCGTCAGGCCGGCCAGAAGGCAAAGGCCGACCCGGAGGCCGGGCTGTGAGCGGGCGGAAAGTTTCCCGCCGCAGTGTGCTGGCGCTGGCCGCCTGTACAGCGCTGGGCGCTGTGGGCTGCAGCAAGACGGAAGAGTACACCGGCCCGGAGCTCATCCTGCGCTACGCCGACAACCAGCCCGAGGATTATCCCACCACTCAGGCCGCTCTGGCCTTCGCCGACCTTGTGGCTGAGCGGACGGAGGGGAGGGTCAAAGTCGTGGTCTACAGCGGCGGGGAGCTGGGGGCCGAACAGAGCGTCATCGAGCAGATGCAGTACGGCGGCATCGACTTTGCCCGCGTCTCTCTGAGCCAGCTGGCCGAGTATCTGCCGGCCCTGAGCGTATTGCTGCTGCCTTTTCTCTATACCGACGCGCCCCAGATGTGGCGGGTGCTGGACGGTGAGATCGGCGATGAATTCCTCTCCGGCCTCGGCGCGATGGACCTCGTGAGCCTGTCGTGGTTCGACGCCGGTGTCCGCAGCTTCTACACCCGCGAAAAGGTGGAGACGCTGGCGGACCTCGCGGGGCTGACGCTCCGAGTGCAGGAGTCGGACATGATGAGCGAGATGATACTGGACCTCGGCGCAGAGCCGGCGCAGGTGGTCTACAGCCGGGTCTATGCAGCCCTGCACAACGCCGAGATAGACGGCGCGGAAAACAACTGGCCCAGCTATGAGGCCATGGGCCACTACGAGGTGGCCCCCTATTTCTTAAAGGATGAGCACACCCGTGTGCCGGAGCTGCAGCTGGCCAGCGAGGCCGCGATGGAAAAGCTGGCGGAGCTGGACGAACGCTTCCCGGACATCATCCGCGCCTGCGGAAAGGAGAGCGCTCTGACCGAACGCCGCCTCTGGGCGGAGCGGGAGGCCAGCGCCGAGAAGCATATGCGGGAATGGGGCGTGGAGGTGACGACCCTCTCCGCCGCCGAAAAAGCCCGCTTCCGGGCGGCAGTCCAGCCTGTGTACGCGGCTTTTGAGGAGCAGAGCCGCCTCATCCAGCGCATTCGAGAAGCCTGAAAAAGCGCAAGAGATATTACATTGTATTCATCTTGTTGGGCAGTGTGCTGAACAAACTGCACCGCGGCTTGTAAGGAATGCACAAAAGTGTTTCTCACATTTTTTTGAAAAACAGGACATTTTTCATAAGCCCTTGTTCTGACTAAAAAAATTTGCTAAAGTGTGTACAGTAAATGAACGGACGGTGTGCGACCCGTGCAGAGCACACCGCCCTGAATGAGGAAAATTTAAGGAGGATTTTATCATGAAGAAGATCTCTCGTCGCAGCTTTCTGGCAGCAGCCGGTGTTTCCGCCGCTGCTCTGGCACTGACCGCCTGCGGTGGCTCCGGCAACAGCACTGCTGCCTCTACCGCTAACTCTGCTGCAGCTTCCACCGCTCCCGCCGGTGATGCCGCAGCTGCTGCTTCCGACCCGAAGGTGACTCTGGTCTACGCCGAGGTCAACCCGCTGGATACCATCGTCGGCCAGACCGGTTCTCACTTCAAGGAGAAGGTCGAGGAGCTGACCGGCGGCTCCGTCGTCGTCGATGTGCAGGCTTCCGGCGTTCTGGGCTCTGAGAACGACGTTCTGGACGCTATCCTCGGCGGCTCCACCTCCATCGACATCAGCCGTATCTCCGCTTTCGCACTGACCAGCTACGGCTGCAACAAGTCCAAGCTGCTGTCCATCCCCTTCACCTTCGAGAACCGCGCACACTTCTGGAACTTCGCCAACAGCGAGCTGGCACCTGAGTTCCTGAACGAGCCCCAGGAGCTGGGCCTGCCCGTTCGTGGCATCTTCTACGGCGAGGAGGGCTTCCGTCACTTCTTCACGGTCAAGCCCGTTTCCGGCATCGCTGATTTCAAGGGCCTGAAGCTGCGCGTGTCCAACGACCCCGTCATGAACGGCATGGTCGAGGGCCTGGGCGCTAACCCCACCGTCGTCTCCTTCGGCGAGCTGTACAGCGCACTGCAGACCGGTGTTGTCGATGGCGCTGAGCAGCCCATCGCAAACTACAAGTCCAACGCCTTCCCCGAGGTCGCTAACAACCTGATCCTCGACGGCCATACTCTGGGCGCTATCCAGGCTGTCATCACCGACAACGCCTGGAACAAGCTGACCGAGAACCAGCAGGCTGCTATCATGGAGGCTGCTGCGGATACGCAGGCCTTCAACGCTGACCTGTCCGAGACCGCTGAGAACAAGGTCCTCGACGAGCTGAAGTCTTCCGGCTGCAACGTCGTCGATGTCCCCGATAAGGCTCCCTGGCAGGAGGCTTGCGCTAAGGTCATCAGCGAGAACACCTCGGATCAGGCTGAGCTGTATCAGCAGCTGCTGGATATGAAGGCCTGATAAAAGCGCCTTTATCCTGAAGTAGTACATAGCCCGGCGGGGACTACGGGATACGCCCGCAGACCCGCCGGGCTTTTTATAAGAGTATGGAGGAGATCCTATGCCGAAAATCTTTACCACTCTGGATAAGATCAAGCCGGCGTACGACGTCACCTACAAAGTGGTCCTGTTTATCTGCAAGCTGCTGCTGATCGCAGATATTCTCATCACCACCATGTCGGTCATTGGTCGTTACGTCCCGTTCATCCCGGACCCCGCATGGACGGAAGAGGTCGTGCTGACCTGCATGAGCTACATGGCCGTGCTGAGTGCCGCTCTGGCCATCCGCCGCGGCGCACACATCCGGATGACCGCATTTGACGTCTACCTGCCCAAGATCGTCGTCAAGGTGCTGGACATCCTCGCCGATCTGGCGGTCTGCATCCTCGGCCTCATCATGCTGGTTGTGGGCTGGAACTACGCCACCACCCTGGGCGGCCGCGGCTTCTATGTCTCGATGCCCTGGCTGAGCCGTTTCTGGATGTACTTCCCCGTGCCTCTGGCCGGTGTCGCCATGATCATCTTTGAGATCGAGGCGCTGTACAATCACATCAAGAGCTTTTTTGTAAAGGAGGAGAACTAATATGACAGTCCAGACACTGGCGATCGTTGTCCTTCTTGTCAGCTTCTTCGTCATGATCTTCCTGCGTTTCCCCATCGCATACGCCGTTGGCCTGTCCAGCGTGCTCTGCCTGATGGTGCAGGGTCAGGCACTGACCGATGTCTGCCGCCTGATGGTCAAGGGCATCTCGTCCTTCAGCCTGATGGCCGTCCCGTTCTTCATCACAATGGGCGTCCTCATGGGCAGCGGCGGCATCTCCGAAAAGCTGATCGCTCTGGCTGACGCCTGCGTCGGCTGGATGCGCGGCGGCATGGCAATGGTCAACATCGTTGCTTCCTACTTCTTCGGCGGCATTTCCGGTTCTGCTTCCGCAGATACCGCTTCCATCGGCTCCATCATGATCCCCATGATGGTCGATCAGGGCTACGACGCCGACTTCTCCACCGCTGTCACCATCACCTCCTCCTGCGAGGGCCTGCTGGTCCCCCCGAGCCATAACATGGTCATCTACGCCACCACCGCCGGCGGCATCTCCGTGGGCAGCCTGTTCCTGGCTGGCTACCTGCCCGGCGCTCTGCTGGCCATCGTCCTGATGATCGGCTCCTACATCATCTCTGTGAAAGAGAATTACCCCAAGGGCTCTCCCTTCACCATCAAAGGCTTCATCAAGCAGCTGGGCACCTCCATCTGGGCTCTGGCCGCAGTCGTCATCGTCGTGTTCGGCGTTGTCGGCGGTGTGTTCACTGCTACGGAGTCCGCTGCTATCGCAGTTATCTACTCTCTGCTGGTCTCCGTCTTTGTCTACAAGGGCCTTGACTGGAAGGGCGTCTGGCACGCTCTGGACGAGTGCGTCAACACTCTGTCCATCGTCCTCATCCTGATCGCCACCTCTGCAGTGTTCGGTAACTGCCTGACCATGCTGCACGTGCCTGATCTGGCCGCAAACGCCATCACCAGCGTCACCAGCAACCCCTATATCATCGCACTGCTCATCGACCTCATCATCCTGGTTCTGGGCTGCATCATGGATATGGCTCCCATCATCCTGATCGCTACCCCCATCCTGCTGCCCATCGCCACCTCCATTGGCATCGACCCCATCCAGTTCGGTATCATCATGGTCCTGAACTGCGGCATCGGTCTGCTGACTCCCCCTGTCGGCGCGGTTCTGTTCATCGGCTCTGCCGTTGCGAAGCGCCCCATGGAGAAGGTCGTCAAGGCTACTCTCCCGTTCTATCTGTGCATGTTCATCGCTCTGCTGCTGCTGACCTATGTGCCTGACATCAGCCTTGCGATCCCCAAGCTGCTGGGCGGCTACGTCAGCCCCATCACCAACCCGCTTGGCCCGGTGTTCATCCACTGATAAGCTGATCAGCTCATCCTCCTCCGGATGACAGAATAAACGGAAAGCCCCCGCCTGCAAAGGCGGGGGCTTTCCGGCGTTATAGAAGTGTCTGGAGTGCCGGAGCACTGCATTTCATGAGCTTTTTCAGGGTCAGTTCCTGCTGAGAGATTTGATACAGCAGCCGTGCGGCCAGCTCTTCGGGCGGGGCGGAAAGCCCGGGCCGGAATGCGTGCGCCGCCCGGGTAAAGGCGTGGACGCCCTCTTCCGTTTGGAGCACCACCAGCTGGGTATGCCCCCGCAGCAGGGCAAACAGTCCGACCTGATACTCCCGGGTGTCCAGCAGAAGCTCCATCTCGTCGGCGGTGAGGACGAGGATGTCTGCGAAGGGGAGAAACTGCAGTACCGTGTCCCGCAGGGTCTTTTCGCCGGGCCAGAGGGCAGGGCGGAGAGAGGGGACAAAGCAGACCGGCACACCGGCGGTGCGGGCGGTGTCCAGCGCGGCAAGGTGGGTGTAGCGGCAGGGGCTGTCCACGAGGCAGGCGCTGGAAAAGGCCAGCATTTCAGCATCTGCGGCCCAGTCAGCGCCCAGCTGTTCGGGTGCATAGAGCAGCTCCGAAGAACGGGTGCGGCAGGCCAGCGGCTCGCCGCCGCCGTCGAACAGCAGCGGCGTGGGGGCGCGGGAGGTGAAGCAGACCCGGCGGATGTCCACACCGGCAGTAGATAAAGCGTCTGCGATGCGGTGTCCGAAAGCATCCTCGCCAAGCTGCGTTAAAAGAGAGGCTCTGCCGCCCTGTGCGGCATAAGCCAGTGCCAGCGAGGCGGCGCTTCCGCCCATGCGGGGAGAAAACGTCTCTGCCGACGCCAGCGGCGCGGGGCTGTTCAATTCCAGCCACGCTTCGCCCAGACAGTATAAAGTCTTGCCCGGCATGATGCACCCTCCCTTCTGCCTGTTTTCAAAAACAAACTACAGTATACACCCATCCGGGCGTTTGTGCAAATGGAGAGCTTGACAGCTTCGGTCGGATTGTGATAAACTGACGCAATATGGCAGTATATCTAAAATTTGAATGATAAAAATGTGACATTTGACGAGGAAAACATGAGCCTTACCAAACAGTATTTCAAATACGTCAGCCAGAACATCTTCGGCCTGCTGGGTACGTCCTGCTACATCCTGGCCGATACCTATTTCATCTCGCAGGCGGCAGGCACCAGCGGTGTGGCTCTGCTGAACCTCTGTCTGCCCATCTACAACTTCATCTTCGCCATCGGCTCCATGCTGGGCCTCGGCGCGGCCACCCGCTACGCCATCCTCCGGGCGCAGGGCGACGAGCGGTCGGAGCGCTATTTCTCCAACGCCCTGCTCTGGGCGCTGGTGTTCGCCCTGCCCTTCATGCTGGCGGGCATCTTCTGCCCCGAGGTGCTGCTGCAGTTCATGGGCGGCGACGCGGAGATCGTTGCACTGGGCGTGGGGTACGCCCGCATCTTCCTGCTGTTCACGCCCTTCTTCATGTGCAACTACATCGTCTCGGCCTTTGTCCGCAACGACGGCGACCCCTCACTGGCCATGGTGGCGACCCTCTGCGGAAGCCTCTTCAACGTGGTGTTCGACTATATCTTCATGTTCCCCATGGGCCTCGGCCTGCCCGGCGCGGCGCTGGCGACGGCAGTCTCGCCGGTGTTGAGCATTGCGATCTGCAGCCGCCACTTCTTCAAAAAGAGCAGCACCGTCCGCCTTGTGCGGCAGCTGCCCTCGCCGAAGCTGCTGGCCCAGAGCTGCCAGCTGGGCGTCTCGGGCTTCGTGGGAGAGATGTCCTCCGGTGTGACCACCACCGTCTTCAACCTGCTGCTCCTGCGTCTGGCGGACAATGTGGCCGTGGCGGCTTACGGCGTCGTGGCGAACTACGCGCTGGTGGCGACGGCGATCTTCAACGGCGTGGCCCAGGGCGCACAGCCGCTGGTCAGCAGGTGCTACGGCAAAAACGATGCCGCCGGTGCCCGCAAGCTCCTGCTGCTGGGCAGCGGAACAGCGCTTGCGCTGGCGGCGGCACTCTATGCAGTTCTGTTCGGGTTCACCGGGCCGATCGTCGCGGTCTTCAACAGTGAGAACTCGGCCCTCATGGCGCAGTATGCCTTCAGCGGGGTGCGCATCTACTTTCTCGGCTATTTCTTCGCAGGCTTCAATATCGTGGCCGCCGGCTATCTGGGCGCGGTGGACCGCCCCGCAGAGGCTTCTGCGACGTCGCTTTCCCGCGGCATCGTGGCCATCGTGGCCTGCTCTCTGGTGCTGAGCGCCCTCTTCGGGATGAACGGCGTCTGGGCCGCGTTCCCAGCCTCTGAGGCCATCACGGCCTGCCTGACTCTCTTCCTGCTGAAGCGGAAAAATTAAATAAACAATTCCTGTTCCAACCGCTGCTGCTCGGGCGAAAGCTCGGGCAGTGCGCTCCGACCGGCCATCGCCCGCCACTGCGTGGGAGATCGGCCGGTCGTTTTTTTGAAGACGCGGCAGAGGTAGTTGGCCCCCGAGAAACCGCAGAGGCTGGCGATGACATCCAGCGTGTACTCCCGGTGGAGCAGCAGACGCATGGCGGCTTCTATGCGGACGCTGGTGAGATACCGCCCCGGCGAGACGCCCAGCGCCGCCGTAAAGGCCCGGACGAGGTGGCTCTTGGAGACACCCAGCCGCTCGCTCAGCTCTTCCACACCGTAGAGCCCGGCGTAGTTCCTGCGGATGTCCTCGATGGCGGCGGCCACCAGCGGGGGCAGGGCAGGGGCGGCGCTGTCGGCGTCTGAGAGCTCGCACAGCAGCGCGAAGGCCAGCTGACTGCGCACCCGCTCCGAGGCGTCCCGCTCTTCGGCAAGGCGCCCCATCAGCTCTGCCGCCGCCGGGCAGGTCTCGCCCCGGGCGAGGAAGGGCATCTCGGAAAGCCCTGCGAGGAACTGTTCCGCTGCCTGCCCGGTGAGCTGGACGCAGATCAGATGGCACTCGTTTTCCGGCGCGAGGGTCAGCGGCCCCCGGCTCAGCACGAGATGGCCCGCTGCGGCATTCTGGGGCGGCAGCAACAGGGCAGAACCTGCCGGCATCAGTTCGAGATCGGACAGCGAGACGACACATTTTCCGCTGGAAACGAGGCAGACCCAGAGCCCTTCGCCCCGCAGGGTGAGGGGCTCTTCCGGCTGGGCATCCTCCACGATGCCGAGGGCGGCAGTCGTGCTGGGAGAGTAAATCAATATCTGACACCTCAAATCAATAAAATGCTATTTTATAACACAAAATAATCTGCTATTATAATAGCAATGAAACGGCTCATCGTCAAGCTGAGCCTTTGAGTGCAACAACATCAATGGAGGAAAAAGCTTTATGGCTTCTATCAGCTGCCAGCATATCTACAAGATCTACCCCGGTGCTACGGCTCCTTCCGTCACCGATTTCAACCTGGAGATCCAGGACAAGGAATTCATCATCTTCGTCGGCCCCTCTGGCTGCGGTAAGTCCACCACCCTGCGCATGATCGCCGGTCTGGAGGAGATCTCCAAGGGCGAGATGTACATCGGCGGCCGCCTCATCAACGACGTTCCCCCGAAGGACCGCGACATCGCCATGGTCTTCCAGAGCTACGCTCTGTACCCCCACATGACCGTCTACAAGAACATCGCTTTCGGTCTGGAACTGCGCAAGACCCCGAAGGACGAGATCGACCGCCGCGTCCACGAGGCTGCTAAGATCCTGGAGATCGAGCACCTGCTGGACCGCAAGCCCAAGGCTCTGTCCGGTGGTCAGCGCCAGCGTGTCGCTCTGGGCCGTGCAATGGTCCGTAACCCGGCAGTCTTCCTGCTGGACGAGCCTCTGTCCAACCTGGACGCTAAGCTGCGTACCTCCATGCGCACCGAGATCATCAAGCTGCACAAGAAGCTGGCTACCACCTTCATCTACGTTACCCACGACCAGACCGAGGCTATGACCATGGGCGACCGTATCGTTGTCATGAAGGACGGCATCATCCAGCAGGTCGATACCCCGCAGAACCTGTACGATATGCCCTGCAACATGTTCGTCGCAGGCTTCATCGGCAGCCCCCAGATGAACTTCCTGGACGGCACCATCGTCAAGAAGGGCGACCAGTACAGCGTCGATCTGGGCGGCGACCTCATCCCCCTGCCCAAGGAGAAGACCGCTGACGGCAAGCTGGATTCCTACGTCGGCAAGAAGGTCAAGATGGGCATCCGTCCCGAGGACATCGACGATGAGCCCGAGTTCATGGCAAAGCACACCGACTGCCAGCTGGATGCTCAGGTCGATGTCTCTGAGATGATGGGCGCTGAGATCTACCTGTACCTGGAGTACAAGGGCAACAAGATGACCGCCCGCGTCGCTCCCACCTCCAAGGCCCGCAACGGAGACACCGTCCGCGTTGCCTTCGATCCCCACAAGGTCCACCTGTTCGACGTCGAGACCGAGCAGACCATCCTGAACTGAATAAGATAGTCTACGATCATTTTTGATCCTCCTATCATAAGAAAAGCCGTCGGGCCGCAAGGCCCGGCGGCTTTTCCTGTGCCGGAAAAAAGACATCATAAAAACCCATGCTGCGGCAAAGCAAAACGCAGCATGGGTGCGGAAATGGCTTATGAAGTCAGGGGACGCTTCGATCAGCGGGCCTTGACGTACTTGTGCAGGGTAGCGCGGACAGCGCCGGGGCCTGCGAACAGCTCCTTGGCCATGGACTCGATCTTCTCGCCCAGACCGACGGCGTACAGGTCCACGCCGAAGACGTCGGTGCGGCTGTACAGAGCCTTCAGGCAGGAGAAGTCCTGCTCACCGGCTTCCACCTTCAGGGGAGCCACGATGGCCTGCAGCTCAGCCAGCAGCGGGTCAGTGGAGATCTCGAAGGGCTGGCCGTTGTCGTCCAGACCGGTCAGGTAGCGGGCATAGCCTGCCAGCACCAGCGGGATGAGGATGAGGTTGGACTTGTCCAGACCGCGCGCCTCGTAAGCCTTGATGGTCTCGCCGAAGCGGATCGCCAGCTTCTGGGAGGTATCGGTGGCGATCCGCTGAGGAGCGTCGGGCATGAAGGGGTTGGGCAGACGGCGGTTGATGACAGCGCCGATGAACTCGTAGGGGTTCAGAACGCCGGGGTCAACGACGACGGGCATCGCCTCGATGTAGCCGATCTTCTGGATGAAGCTGCGCAGGTCCTCATCAGCCATCTCAGCGGAGATGAGGGTATAGCCCAGCATGCAGCCGTAGATGGACATGGCGGTGTGCAGGGGGTTGAGGCAGGTGCAGACCTTCATCTTCTCGATCTTATCGACGGTCTCGCGGTCGCAGTAGAGGACACCGCCCAGCTCCAGCGGAGGACGGCCATTGGTGTAGTGGTCCTCGATGCAGAGGTACTGGGTCTCCTCGGCGTTGACGAAGGGAGCGGTGAAGGTGTGCTTCTCGGTGACGATGGTGTAGTTGTCCTCAAAACCGTCGTCAGCCAGCATCTTCTGGACCTTGGCGTCCGGGCGGGGAGTGATCTTGTCGATCATGCTCCAGGGGAAGGTGATCTTGGTCTCGTCCTTGACGTAGGCCAGGAACTCGGCGGGGACCAGACCCTGCTCGACCCACTTGGAAGCGTAGGCAAAGACTGCGGCCTTGACCTTATCGCCGTTGTGAGAGCAGTTGTCCATGCTCTGGACGGTCAGGGGCAGCTTGCCGGCCTTGAAGCGCTCGTAGAGCAGAGCAGTGACCTTGCCCATGGCCAGAACGGGGGTCAGGCCGCGCTCGAGGTCAGCAGGAGCGACGCCGTAGCCCTTCTCGGTGATGGTGAAGGAGATCATCTGCAGGCTGGGTGCCTGGAAGATCTCGACCAGACGTGCCCAGTCAGCGCCGAAGGAGTAGTCAGCCTTCAGGCTCTCGGTGACGGAGGCGATGACCTTCTTCTCGATGTCGCCGGTGGACTTCAGGCAGACCAGCAGGCTCAGGTTGTCGTAGGGCTGATAAGCCTTGTCGATGATCTCGTAGTCGAAGCTCTCGGCCACGATGACGCCGCGGTCATACTTGCCGCTGTTCAGGGCGTCGTTCAGGATGGCAGCCGGGAATGCGCGGAAGATGTTGCCGGCGCCGAAGTGGACCCAGGTGGGTTCTGCGTGGGTCTTGGCCTTGACGGCCTCAACGTCGAACTTGGGCAGCTCGTAGCCCTTTTCTGCCCACTCGGCGGACAGATTGCCGTTCTTAATATCAGTCAGCTTCATGATAGATCAGCCCTTCTTCTTCTCTTCGTCCAGACGGTCCAGCAGATCCCAGACGCCCAGCATATACTGGATGCCCAGCGCACGGTCATACTTGCCGTAGCCGGGGCGGCAGCTGCCGGGGCCTTCCTCCCACAGCTGACGGCCATGGTCGGGGCGGATGTAGCCCTCGAAGCCGCAGTCATGGTAGGCGCGCAGGATCTCGATGATGCCGGTCTCGCCGCAGCAGTCGCGGTGGGCAGCCTCGGAGAAGTCGCCGTTGGGGAAGTGATGGATGTTGCGGATGTGTGCGAATGCGATGCGGTCGCAGTGCTTGCGGACGATCTCAGCCACATTGTTGTTGGGGTTGGCGTTCAGGCTGCCGGAGCAGAGGGTCAGGCAGTTGTACTCGTCGTCCACCATGCTCAGGAAGCGGTCGATGCTCTCGGCATCCACCAGCAGGCGGGGCAGGCCGAAGATGTCCCAAGGGGGATCGTCCATGTGGATGGCCATCTTGATGTCGCACTCGCGGCAGGTGGGCATCAGGGCTTCGAGGAAGTACTTCAGGTTCTCCCAGAGCTTTTCCTTGGTGACAGGGGCGTAGGCCTTGAACAGCTCGTCCAGCTTTGCCATCCGCTCCGGCTCCCAGCCGGGGAAGGTCATGTTGTACTTCTCAGTGAAGGACATGATGTACTCGGCCATGGACTTGTAGTCGCCCTTGATCTTGTCCTTCTCGTAGAACAGTGCGGTGGAGCCGTCGCCGACGGGGTGGAACAGGTCGGTGCGGGTCCAGTCGAAGATGGGCATGAAGTTGTAGCAGATGACCTTGACACCGAACTTGGACAGGTTGCGGATGCACTGCTTGTAGTTCTCGATGTACTGATCGCGGGTGGGCAGGCCGATCTTGATGTCGTCGTGGACGTTGACAGACTCGACAACGTCCATGTCGAAGCCGTAAGCGTGAATCTGGTCTGCGACCTTCTGGATCTCGTCGATCTCCCAGATCTCGCCGGGCATCTTGTTGTGCAGCGCCCAGACGATGCTGGTCACGCCGGGGATCTGCTTGATGTCGCTGAGGGTGACGGGGTCGTTGCCCTCGCCATACCAGCGCCAACCCATTTTCATAGGCATAGTGGATGTCCTCCGTTTATATTGCTTTGCGTTTATGCGCGGCAGGAGTGCCTCGCTCTCTCACTTATATTCTAATATATCAGTTGCGAATTGGCAATAGTCGATTTGCTGAGTTTTGATGTTTTTTCTTGTATACTTTAGACAAATTGACATGGAAATGACAAAAAAGAGCGCCAGCTCCGGCAAAGCCGGGACTGGCGCTCCTGTCGCAGAGTCTGAGTTAGCGCTTCACGTTGAAGGCAGCCATGCCGGGGTAGACGGCACTGCCGCCCAGCTGCTCCTCGATGCGCAGCAGCTGGTTGTACTTTGCCACACGCTCGGTGCGGCTGGGTGCGCCGGTCTTGATCTGGCAGGTGTTCAGAGCCACGGCCAGGTCGGCGATGGTGGTGTCCTCAGTCTCGCCGGAGCGGTGAGAGCTGATGGCGGTATAGCCGGCCTTGTGAGCCATCTTGATGGCTTCCAGAGTCTCAGATACGGAGCCGATCTGGTTCAGCTTGATGAGGATGGCGTTGCCGGCACCCAGCTGGATGCCCTTGGCCAGACGCTCGGTGTTGGTGACGAACAGGTCGTCGCCCACCAGCTGGACCTTGCCGCCCAGCTCGCGGGTCATCTCCTGCCAGCCTTCCCAGTCCTCTTCGTCCAGACCGTCCTCGATGGAGATGATGGGGTACTTCTCCACCAGCTTCTTCCAGTGTGCGATGAGCTCACTGGAGGTGAACTCGGTGCCGGCCTTGGGCAGCTTGTAGAAGCCCTTGCCCTTGGGGCTCTTCCACTCGGAGGAAGCAGCGTCCATGGCCAGCATGAAGTCCCTGCCGGGAAGATAACCGGCCTTCTCGATGGCGGCCAGAATGGTCTCGATGGTCTCCTCGTCGCTGGACAGGTTGGGAGCGAAGCCGCCCTCGTCGCCCACGGAGGTAGCCAGACCCTTTGCCTTCAGGATGGAAGCCAGAGCGTGGAAGACCTCGGCGCACCAGCGCAGGCCCTCCTTAAAGGAAGGTGCGCCCACGGGCATGATCATGAACTCCTGGGTGTCCACGGTGTTGGTGGCGTGTGCACCGCCGTTCAGAATGTTCATCATGGGGACGGGCAGGCGGTTGCCGTTCACGCCGCCGAGGAAGCGGTAGAGGGGCATGTCCAGCGAGGTGGCAGCAGCGCGGCAGGCAGCGATGGAAACAGCCAGAATGGCGTTTGCACCCAGCTTGGACTTGTCCTTGGTGCCGTCGGCGTCGATCATAGCCTTGTCGATGGCGTAGATGTCGGAAGCGTCCATGCCGATGACGGCATCAGCGATGACGGTGTTGATGTTCTCCACGGCCTTGGTGACGCCCTTGCCCAGATAGCGGCCCTTGTCGCCGTCGCGCAGCTCCAGCGCTTCGAACTCGCCGGTGGATGCGCCGGACGGTGCGCAGCCCCGGGCCACGGTGCCGTCGGCGAGGGTGATCTCAGCCTCAACAGTGGGGTTGCCGCGGGAGTCCAGGATCTCACGGCCCTGAACGTCTACGATCTCAAGATAGTTCATGATTTGTACCTCCATATATAATTATAATAGGAATGGATGCGCTCTTCTCATTTGGATAGTATACGCTAACTAACCGACATTATCCTACCATGATTCGGCCCGGGATGCAAGAGGATACATGGATGTTAGCAAGAGCAAACTTCAGGAGAGGAAAGTTGTGTCATTTTTTTGTTACTTGTGAATCAATTTCATGTTCTGTTTTTCTCAGGTGAACAATTTGAAAAAGTAACCAAAAATCGACGCTTGGTTTTGTTAAAAATAGCAAGTTTTGCCTGAAACCCCTCCCAAACTATGGACGATTTGTGAATTGCGGACTTGCACCGAAGTGCTTATAATAAGACTCAAGGAAGCAGAGCTGCTTTGAGGGAAGAGAGAGCTGCTTCCTTAACAGCTTTTCGGGACACTGGCTCATGGGCCGTGCGCGAGGGCTGCAAATAACACGAACGCTTCCAAATAGCAGGAGGATATAGACTTATGAAAAACATGATCTCTCGTCGTAACTTTCTGGCTGCTGCCGGTGTCGTGGCTGTTGCCGGTGTTCTGACTGCCTGCGGCGGCTCTTCCAGCACCGCAGCTTCCGCTGCCGGTTCTACCGCAGCAGCTGCTTCCGGCGACACCATCAAGGTCGGCGTTATGGGCCCCCTGAGCGGCAACGTCTCCGTTTACGGTCAGGCGGTTGTCAACGGTGCTGCCCTGTACCTGAAGCAGGTCAACGCCAACGGCGGCATCAACGGCAAGCAGATCGAGATCCTCACCGAGGACGAGCAGGGCGACGCTACGCAGGCTGTCAACTGCTTCACCAAGATGGTGGACGAGGGCATGACCGCTCTGATCGGCGACGTTACCACCACCCCGACTCTGGCAGTCGTTGCTGAGAGCGCAGACTACAATATGCCCATGGTCACCGCTTCCGCTACCGCTGAGGCTGTCACCTACGATGCCGAGACCGACACCGTGAACGCAAACGTCTTCCGCGCCACCTTCACCGACCCGTTCCAGGGCATCAAGATGGCTGACTACGCATACCAGAAGCTGGGCTACACCAAGGCAGCCGTCATCTTCAAGAAGGGTGCTGACTACAACGAGGGCCTGGCAGAGAACTTCGTCAACGAGTTTGAGTCTCTGGGCGGCACCATCGTCGATCAGGAGAGCTACTCTGAGGGCGATGTGGACTTCAAGACTCAGCTGACCACCATCCTCGGCAAGGACCCCGAGACCGTCTTCTGCCCCAACTACTACGAGGAAGTGGGCCAGATCCTGTCTCAGGCTGAGAGCGTCGGCCTGACCGTTCCGTTCCTGGGCGGCGACGGCTGGGATGGTCTGGAAGGCTACGCCACCAACGATCAGCTGAAGGACACTTACTTCTGCGCGAACTACGCAAAGGGCTCCAACGCCGAGTTTGAGGATGCCTACAAGGCAGAGTACGGTCAGGAGTACCCCAACGGCTTCTCTCCTCTGGGCTACGATGCAGCAAAGACCGTCGTCTACGGCCTGCAGGCTGCTGAGGATGCCGGTCTCGAGGCTGGCACCGACGATTACAAGCAGGCTGTCATCGATGCCATTGCCTCCGGCACCATCGACGGCATCACTGGCACCTTCACCTTCGACGAGCATCACGACCCCGTCAAGCAGACTGCTATCCTGACCTATGTGGACGGCAAGCCGGTGCTGAAGGAAATGTTCTGATCCCAGCTTTCTTCCATCGACCGGTGATGGAAGCGCCGCTGAGATCCGAATGATCGTAAATTGACCCGACTGCGGAGAACGCCGGAACAGTATTGCCCCGGTGCTCTCCGCCTTTTTGGTAAAAAAGTGTATCCCCACATAAGGCGTGCAACAGCGCCGGAAAGAAAGGAAGTATCCATCCATGACAGTGTTTTTCAGCCAGCTCATTAACGGCTTGTCGCTGGGCAGCATCTATGCACTGATCGCACTGGGCTACAGCATGGTGTACGGCATCATCCTGCTGCTGAACTTTGCCCACGGCGACGTCATCATGGTGGGCGCGTACATGTCCTGGTTCGTCATGAACCAGCTGGGCCTCGGCCCGGTCACGGCGGTCTGTGCCACCATCCTCACCTGTACGCTGCTGGGCGTGGTCATCGAAAAGATCGCCTACACCCCGCTGCGCAGCGCACCCCGTATCTCTCTGCTCATCACGGCTATCGGCGTGTCGTTCTTCCTCGAGTACACGGCTGAGCTGGTCATGGGCTCGGGCGCAAAGGTCATCCCGTCTTACTATGACAACAAGACCTTCTATCTGGGCAAGGTGCCTCTGGGCCTGACCTCTGTCATCACGCTGGTGGTCACCGTGCTGTCCATGCTGGTGCTGACCTTCCTCGTCCAGAAGACCAAGCTTGGCAAGGCCATGCGCGCCGTCTCTGAGGATATGGACGCTGCCCGCCTGATGGGCATCAACGTCAACAGCACCATCTCCTTTACCTTCGCGGTCGGCTCTGCACTGGCCGGCATCGGCTCGGTGCTGTACTGCTGCTCCTACCCGCAGGCCACCCCCACCATGGGCTCCATGCTGGGCCTGAAAGCCTTCGTCGCCGCTGTTCTGGGCGGCATCGGCTCCATCCCGGGCGCAATGGTCGGCGGCATCGTCATCGGCCTGTGCGAGTGCTTCGTCTCCGCCATCGGCCTGTCTGCCTGGAAGGACGCTGTCACGTTCGCCATCCTCATCATCGTGCTGCTGTTCAAGCCCACGGGCTTCCTCGGCCGCAAGGTGCAGGAAAAGGTGTAAGGAGGGCATGAAGATGAACAAGAATCGCAAAACGCTCAAAATGCCCGTGCGCTACCTCATGAACGCCGTGCTGGTGGTGCTGCTGTTCCTGGCCCTTTCCTACATGACCGGCAACATGCTCTCCACTTACCAGAACAAGGTGCTCATGACCGTGGGCATCAACATCATCCTGGCCGTGTCCCTGAACGTGGCCACCGGCTATCTGGGCCAGCTGCCGCTGGGCCACGCCGGTTTCATGGCCGTGGGTGCTTACACCTGCGCCCTCTTCACCAAGTACAGCCCTCTGCCCGATGGCGTTTCCTTTGCCATCGGCCTTGCACTGGGCGCTGTGATGGCCGGCCTGTTTGGCGTCCTCATCGGCGTCCCGGCCCTCCGTCTGACCGGTGACTATCTGGCCATCCTGACCCTGGGCTTCGGTGAGATCATCCGCATCACCCTGAACAACATCGACGATGTGCTGGGCTACAGCCTGTTCTACGGCTCCAAGGGCCTCAAGAACATCCCCAAGTACTCCAACTTCGCCAATGTCTTCCTCTGTGTGGTCATCACCTGCTTCCTCATCCATGCCATGATGAAGAGCCGCCATGGCCGTGCCGTCCTCGCCATCCGCGACAACGAGATCGCTGCCGAGAGCTGCGGCATCCAGACTACTTATTATAAGGTCATGGCCTTCGCTTTCTCCGCTGCCTTTGCCGGTCTGGCCGGTGGTCTGTACGCCTGCTACATCGGCGTTCTGAACCCCTCCACCTTCGGCTTTATGAAGTCCATCGAGATCCTGGTCATGGTGGTTCTGGGCGGCATGGGCTCCATGCTGGGCTCCATCCTCTCCGCTACCGTCCTGACCATCCTGCCCGAGGCTACCCGCAGCTTCGACAGCTACCGCATGGTCATCTACTCGCTGGTGCTCATCCTGATGATGATCTTCCGTCCGGGCGGACTGCTGGGCAGCTACGATTTCTCCATGAGCCGCATCGTGGAAAAGGTCATGAACGGCGAGCTGTTCCACAAGAAGAATGCTGACAAGGAGGGCGCAGACCATGAGTGAGTTCCAGACGAAGTTACACAGCGTCCCTTCCGGCGGCTTCCTGACCGACCGCGACAAGGATAAAAAGCCCATCCTCGACGTCCGTGAACTGGGCATCGACTTCGGCGGCCTGACCGCCGTGGACGGCTTCAACCTGATGATCGGCCGCAACGAGATCACCGGCCTCATCGGCCCCAACGGTGCCGGTAAGACCACCGTCTTCAACCTGCTGACCAACGTCTACCAGCCCACCCGCGGCTCCATCCTCATCGATGGGATGCCCACCGCCGGCAAAAAGACCTATCAGGTCAACCGGATGGGCGTGGCTCGTACGTTCCAGAATATCCGCCTGTTCAAGGACCTGTCCGTCATCGACAACATCAAGGTGGGCCTCCACGAGTCCATGAAGTACAATCTGGGCTCCTCTCTCATCCGCCTGCCCAACTACTGGAAGGAAGAGAAGCGCTGCACCGAACGTGCCTTCGAGCTGCTGGACATCTTCCACATGGCCGACCTCGCCGATGCACAGGCCGGCAGCCTGCCCTACGGCGCACAGCGCCGTCTGGAGATCATGCGCGCGCTGGCTACCAGCCCGAAGCTGCTGCTTCTGGACGAGCCGGCCGCCGGCATGAACCCCTCCGAGACCGCAGAGCTGACGGAGACCATCCGCCGCATCCGCGACGAGTTCAACATCGCCGTCCTCCTCATCGAGCACGATATGAGCCTCGTTATGGGCATCTGCGAGGGCATCGCCGTACTGAACTTTGGCCGCATCATCGCCAAGGGTACGCCGGACGAGATCCGCAACAATCCCCAGGTCATCGAAGCCTACCTGGGCAAGAAGGAGGGCTGAACGATGGCACAGACTTTGCTGAAAGTTGATAATATCAACGTCTTTTATGGCAACATCCACGCAGTCAAGGATGTCTCCTTCGAGGTGAACGAGGGCGAGATCGTCACCCTCATCGGTGCCAACGGTGCCGGTAAATCCACCACCCTGAAGACCATCTCCGGCCTGCTCCACCCGAAGACCGGCGACGTCCTCTACAAGGGCAAGAGCATCAAGGGCATCCGCGCTCATAAAATCGTCGAGGCCGGTCTGGCACAGGTGCCGGAAGGCCGTCATGTCTTCCTGCACATGACCGTGGAGGAGAATCTGGACATGGGCGCTTATACCCAGCCTGCTTCCACCATCGCCCCCAACAAGGAGAAGGTCTTTGAGCTCTTCCCCCGCCTGAAGGAGCGCCGCAAGCAGCTGGCCGGCACCATGTCCGGCGGCGAGCAGCAGATGCTGGCCATGGGCCGTGCTCTGATGAGCAACGCCTCCATGCTGATGCTGGACGAGCCCTCCATGGGTCTGTCGCCTCTGCTGGTGCAGGAGATCTTCGACATCATCCAGGACATCCACAAAGAGGGCATGACCATCCTGCTGGTCGAGCAGAACGCACAGATGGCCCTTTCCGTGGCAGACCGCGCCTACGTCCTTGAGACGGGCCGCGTGGTCATGGATGGCACCGGTGCTGAGCTGCTGACCAACGAGCGTGTCCGCAGCGCATATCTGGGCGGTTAAATTACAAAAAGTAAAAGAGGCGTGACCTTGCGGTCACGCCTCTTTTGTTGTGGAAAATCATTGGATGATGGATTTGTAGTAGTTCCCGAAATCGGCAAGGGCATCAATGATGGGAAGCATCTCTCTGCCGAGGCTGGTCAGGCCATACTCCACGCGAGGGGGCGTTTCGTGATAGTCGTGTCGGTAGGCGAGCCCGTCGTCGATCATCTGCCGTAAGCTGTCCGTCAAAACTTTCTGAGAGATTCCCTCCAGATCTCTTTGCAGTTCGTTGAACCGCCATGGGCGGGTCTTGAGATTGCGCAGGATCAGCAGCTTCCACTTGCCGCCGATGAGGGAGACTGCAGTGGCCACGGGGCAGGCGGGCAGTTCTTCTTTTGTTTTCATGGCATCACACCTCCGAGAACATCATAACATATTCTTTTTAATATGTACAGTTATAAAAAGGTGCGTACTTGTTTTAGAGTGTGCTCCGGCTTAAACTATACACAGGCGAGCGAGAGCGCCAATATCCTTTGGAGGTAAAAGAGATGGAAAACTATACGAAAACGAATATCGGCAGCGAGGCAAGAGTGGAACTTCACGAAAAATTGGGCCTGACGGGTGCGGAGGTCAGCATCAACCAGCTCCCGGCGGGCGCAGGGGTGCCTTTTGTGCACGCCCACAGGAACAATGAAGAGATCTACGGTATTATTGCAGGGAAGGGCAAAGCCGTTATCGATGGGAAGGAGATCGCTCTGACCGCTGGCGACTGGCTGAAAGTTGCTCCGGCAGCAAAGCGTCAGTTCTCTGCTGCCGCAGATGAGGGCATTACCTATATTTGCATTCAGGTGAAGGAACACTCTCTGGGCGGCTTTACCGCTGAGGATGCCGTTATCTTCTGATAGAAAGAGCCGGAAACGTAAAAACCCCCTGTACATTTCTGTACAGGGGGGTTTATCGTGTTGGAATTATATTAGCTGGTATACCGTGCGGTCTCCAGCAGCTCCTCGGCTCGCTTGACCTGTTCCGCCGTAGGCGGGACAGCATCGGGCAGAGGATAAGGGATGCCGAGCTTCTGCCACTTGAAGAGGCCCAGCGTGTGGTAGGGCAGTACCTCTACCCGCTGCACCGTCTTGAGGGACGAGAGGAACTCTGCAGTCTTCCGCAGGCCGTCTTCGTCGTCCGTCAGGCCGGGGACGAGGACATGGCGTATCCAGAGCGGTACACCGAGGTCAGAAATGTGGCGTGCCATCGCAAGGATGTTCGCGTTGTCCCTGCCGGTGAGCCTGCGGTGCTTCTCCGGGTCGATCTCCTTCAAATCGAGGATGACGAGGCTGGTGGACTTCATCAGCCGGTCAAAATCGGCCAGATAAGCCGCATCGTCGGGACGGAAGGGCTGACCGGCGGTGTCCAGAGCCGTATGCACGCCCTTGGAGCGCGCCAGCTCGAAGAACGCCGTCAGGAACTCCATCTGGCGCAGCGGCTCGCCGCCGCTGACCGTGATGCCGCCCTTTTTGCCCCAGTAGTTGCGGTAGCGCCACACCCGCTGGAAGAGCTTGTCCACCGTCCATTCCTCGCCGCCCTCAGCCCATGTCTCCGGGTTGTGGCAGTATTTGCACCGCAGGGCGCACCCCTGCAAAAAGACGACGAAGCGGACGCCGGGGCCGTCCACAGAACCGAAAGTCTCCAGCGAGTGGACGTATCCGATGGGGTTACAGAGCTGCATGGCAGGTACGGGAGATGACATCCATCTGCTGCTCGCGGGTCAGGTCGATGAACTTGACGGCGTAGCCGGAGACACGGATGGTGAAGTTTGCGTACTCCTCCTTCTCGGGGTGCTCCATAGCGTCGATGAGCTTCTCTTTGCCGAAGACATTGACGTTCAGGTGGTGTGCGCCCTGGTCGAAGTAGCCGTCCATGACCTGCACCAGATTCTCAACGCGCTCGCCCTCGCTGTGGCCCAGAGCGTCGGGGTTGATGGTCTGGGTGTTGGAGATGCCGTCCAGAGCCCAGTGGTAGGGCAGCTTGGCCACGGAGTTCAGAGAGGCCAGCAGGCCGTTCTGCTCTGCGCCGTAGCTGGGGTTGGCACCGGGTGCGAACGGGGTGAAGGCGGCACGGCCATCGGGCAGAGCGCCGGTGTACTTGCCGTAGACCACGTTGGAGGTGATGGTCAGGATGGAGGTGGTAGCCTCGGAGTTGCGGTAGGTGTGGCGCTTCTTGATCATCTCAAGGAAGGTGCGCAGCAGCCAGACACCGATCTCGTCGGCACGGTCATCGTCGTTGCCGTACTTCGGGAAGTCGCCCTCGACCTCGAAGCCGGTGGCAAGACCCATCTCGTCGCGCACGACCTTGACCTTGGCGTACTTGATGGCGCTCAGGGAGTCGATGACGTGGGAGAAGCCGGCGATACCGGTGGCAAAGGTGCGGCGGACATCGGTGTCGATGAGGGCCATCTCAGCCTCTTCGTAGTAGTACTTGTCGTGCATATACTGGATGAGGTTCAGCACATTGACGTACAGGCCGGCCAGCCAGTCCAGCATCTGGACGTACTTGGGCAGAACCTCGTCGTAGTTCAGGTACTCGCCGGTGATGGGGGCGTAGTTGGGGCCGCACTGCTCGTGGCTCTTCTCGTCCACACCGCCGTTGATGGCGTAGAGCAGGCACTTTGCCAGGTTGGCACGTGCGCCGAAGAACTGCATCTCCTTGCCGGTCTGGGTAGCAGACACGCAGCAGCAGATGGAGTAATCGTCGCCCCAGACGGGCTTCATGACGTCGTCGTTCTCGTACTGGACGGAGCTGGTGTTGATGGACACCTTGGCGGCATACTTCTTGAAGTTCTCAGGCAGAGCAGAGGAGTACAGAACGGTCAGGTTCGGCTCCGGTGCAGGACCCATGTTCTCGAGGGTATGCAGGAAGCGGTAGCAGTTCTTGGTGACCATGCTGCGGCCATCCATGCCGATGCCGCCCACTTCCAGCGTTGCCCAGACGGGGTCGCCGGAGAACAGCTGGTTGTAGCTGGGGATGCGGGCGAACTTGACCATGCGGAACTTCATGACCATGTGGTCGATGAGCTCCTGAGCCTCGCTCTCGGTCAGGATGCCCTTGTCCAGATCGCGCTGGATATAGATGTCGAGGAAGGTGGAGATGCGGCCCACGCTCATAGCGGCGCCGTTCTGGGTCTTGATGGCGGCCAGATAGCCGAAGTACAGCCACTGGCAGGCTTCCTTGGCGGTCTTAGCGGGCTGAGAGATGTCGCAGCCGTAAGCCTCGGCCATCTTCTTCATGCCCTTCAGGGCGTTGATCTGACGTGCGATCTCTTCGCGCAGGCGGATGACGTCATCGGTCATGGTGCCGTCGCCGCAGTTGGCGAAGTCTTCCTGCTTGAACTTGATGAGGGCGTCGATGCCGTACAGTGCCACACGGCGGTAGTCGCCGACGATACGGCCGCGGCCATAGGTGTCGGGCAGGCCGGTGATGATGTGGGTGTGGCGGGCGGTCTTCATCTCGGGGGTATAGGCATCGAACACAGCCTGATTGTGGGTGCGGGTGTAGTCGGTGAAGATCTTGTGCAGCTCTTCAGAGGGCTGGTAGCCGTAGGTAGTGCAGGCCTGCTCCGCCATCTTGATGCCGCCATAGGGCATGAATGCACGCTTCAGGGGCTTGTCGGTCTGCAGGCCGACGATCTGCTCAAACTCTTTCAGGCTCTCGTCGATGTAGCCGGGGCCGTACGCGGTCAGACCGCTGACGACCTCGGTCTCCATATCCAGCACGCCGCCTTTGGCACGCTCGGCCTTCTGCAGCTTCTGCAGTGCGCCCCAGAGCTTATCGGTGGCCTCGGTGGGGCCAGCCAGGAAAGACTCGTCGCCGTCATAAGGGGTGTAGTTCTTCTGGATAAAGTCGCGGACGTTGACTTCCTCTTTCCAGATGCGGCCCTCAAAGCCTTCCCACTGTTCAAAATCGATCATTGGAACCTCCTTGCTCCGTTCCTGACGCTCCAACCGATCTGCTTTGCAATAATTGGTTAGAGCGGTCTAACTGTTCCGCCTTAAAAAAGCCGCCGATTGCGGTTTCTGAAAGACAGGGTGGTACAGGGCGCAGAGGTATTTGGATGGCAACCCCTGCGCTGTTTATGAGCCGCTGCAGACAGGCAATCGAGTCCGACAGCAACGGCCTGACAATATAATAACAGTGATTCTCAGAAAAAGCAAGAGGGAACCTGTGGATTTTCTACAAGAGATGGCGGTTTTTGTTATGAAAAATGCTCATGGAGGCCGCCGGAGAAAAATTTTTTGAAAATTTGAAAAACGGGCTTGACAGTCATGACAAACTATGGTATCCTGTTGTCACGGCGAGGTTAGTTAAATCTAACCAAAGCTCCTCCGATTCACTGCAAAGGGATGCCTGCAACTCTCTTTGAGGCGATTCGGTTCCTCCATTCCATTCTCCTATTTATTAAAAAGAGAAAGCGGCTTATGGTTTGCTCCGCTTTCCCTGCGCGCAGCGCGGGGCGCTCTGGTACGGCGGCCTGTGCAAAAAAGAACAAAATGCGGGACACACAGACTTGACCACCTGTGTGCCCCGCTTTTTGTTTTGCAAAGGGAGAGGCAGAACGTCGGCAGAGCTGTCTCTTGACACCCCGGGTGAGTGTACTATAATAAGGTGTGTCGGAAAAACGAGAAAAGTTGTTTTTCTTCGGAACGATAAAATGGGAGGAAATGAATGAAAAAATTAGCGAGGGCCATCGTGAAGATGCGCAGGCTCATCCTCATCGCGGCGGTCCTGCTGCTCATCCCGGCGGCAGTGGGAGCCATCGCCACGCCCATCAACTACGACATCCTTTCTTACCTGCCTCAGGAGCTGGACTCCCGCGTGGGCCAGCTGCTGCTGGAAACAGACTTCCATCTGGCCTCCACCAACATGATCACCGTGGAGGGGATGCCCACCAACGAGCTGCTGGCCATGAAGGCCGAGATCGACGAGGTGCCGGACGTGCTGAACACCTTCTGGCTCAGCGACGTGCTGGACCCGGCAGTGCCGACGGAGATGCTGCCGGCGGATGTCCAGCAGTTTATGTTCGGCAAGAACGACTCCACCATCCTCATCGTCCAGCTGGGCGGCTCCAGCGTCAGCGAGGAGACGATGCAGGCCGTGGCCCAGATCAAGAAGATACTCCGGAAGAACTGCTTCTTCGGCGGCATCAGCGTCATCCTGAGCGACACCAAAGAGCTGGTCATGGGCGAGATGCCCTGGTATGTGCTCTGCGCCGTGGGCGGCTGTCTGCTGGTGCTGTTCCTCTCGCTGGAAAGCTGGCTCACGCCGTTTTTGTTCATGCTGGGGCTGCTCTTCCCGCTGGTCTATAACTTTGGCACGAATATTTTCCTCGGTCAGGTCTGCTTTATCACTGTGTCGCTGGCGGCGGTCTTGCAGCTGGGCGTGACGATGGACTTCTCCATCTTCCTGCTCCACCGCTACGACGAGGAAAAGAAGCTCTGTGCCTCCAACGAAGAGGCCATGGAGAACGCCATCTGTAAGACTATGAGCTCCATCACGGCCTCCAGCCTGACGACCATCGCGGGCTTTCTGGCCCTCTGCGCCATGCAGCTGACGCTGGGCGCAGACCTCGGCATCGTCATGGCAAAGGGCGTGGCGCTGGGCGTCATCTGCACCATCGTCATCCTGCCCTCGCTCATTCTCTTCTTCGATCAGTGGGTGGAAAAATACCGCCACCGCACCTTTATTCCGAAGCTCACCCGCCTGAGCCATTTTGTCTCCAAACACCCGATGCCCGTCGTGGTGGTGTTCGTCCTGCTGATGATCCCCTTCGGGCTGGCCCAGAGCAAGACCGATATTTACTACAACATTTTTGCCGCTCTTCCGCAGGATATGCCCGGCATCGTGGGTACGAACAAGCTTGGCGAAGACTTCGGCATGATGACCAGCCATTTCATCCTCGTCCGGGAGGAGCTGACCGCTTCCCAGGTGTCCGCCCTCTGCGATGAGATCAAGGAGGTGGACGGCATCACCCAGGTGGTCAGCCTCGACTCCATCACCGGCCCGGGCTTTGAGACGGAACTTCTGCCCGACGAGCTGATGAACATCGCCCAGAACGGCGGTTACAAGCTCATCCTTGCCAATGGCCGTTATAAGTCGGGCAGCGACGCGCTGAACGCGCAGGTGGACGAGCTGGTCCGCCTCGTCAAGGAGGCAGACCCCGAGGGCCTCGTCACCGGCGAGGGTGCCATGGTGAAAGACCTCGTGGAGATCGCCGACGAGGACTTCAAAAATGTCAACATCTGGTCCATCGCGGCAGTGCTGGTCATCATCGCGCTTTCCTTCCGCAGCCTGTCGGTGCCGGTGCTGCTGGTGGCCAGCATCGAAGCGGCCATCGCCATCAACATGGGCATCCCGTACTTCATCGACGACTCGCTGCCCTTCATCGCCAGCATCGTCATCGGCACCATCCAGCTGGGCGCGACGGTGGACTACTCCATCCTCATGACCACCCGCTACCGCGAAGAGCGGCTGGCCCTCCGCTCGCCCAAGGCGGCGGCACAGCAGGCCCTCGAGCACTGCAGCCAGAGCATCCTGACAAGCGGCCTGACCTTCTTCGCGGCCACCTTCGGCGTCGCGGCCATCAGCAAGGTGGAGCTGTTGAAAAGCATCTGTAGGCTCATCTCCCGGGGTGCGCTCATCAGTATGGTGGTCATCCTGCTGGTGCTGCCCGCCGGCCTGATGCTGCTGGACGGCCTCATCTGCCGCACCACCTACCACTGGCTCAACGCCCCCAACGCTGCAAAGGAGTGAATGCTATGAGAAAAACTCAGAATTTTCTGCGCCGCGCTGGCTCTGCGGCGCTTGCCCTGACCCTGACGGTCAGTCTCTGTCAGCCCGCCTTCGCGGCGACCAAGGCGCCCTTCTCGAAGGATGAGACGGTGTATGCCGTCATGGCAGCGGACGGCTCTGTCACCAAGACCACCGTCAGCGAGCATCTTTACAATGCCGATGGCCTCGCCGGGGTGGAGGACAGGTCCACCCTGAAAAACATCGTGAACACCGAGAGCTTTGCCGAGTACACCCGGAACGGCGATACCCTCGTCTGGAACACTGACGACACCGATGTTTACTACAAGGGCGACACGGACCGTCAGCTGCCCATCTCTGCCAAAGTGACCTACACGCTGGACGGCAGGACCGCCCCGCTCAGCGAGCTTCTGGGCCGGAGCGGCCACCTCGTGCTCACCATCGACCTGACCAACCATGAGACCGGCAAGGTGACCGTGAACGGCAAAGAGCGCACCATCGTCACCCCGCTGGTCACGGCGGTGGGCGTCGTGCTGGGCGATGACGCCAGCAGCGTCAACGCCGTGAACGGCCTGCTGGAAAGTGCGGCCAAGAGCAGCGTGGCGGCCTTCGTCACCCTGCCGGGCGTGAAGGAGTCCCTCGACGGCCTGCTTCCCGAACAGGTGAACGGCGTGGCTGAGTACTTACAGGACAGTGTGACCGTGGAGGCCGATGTGGAGTCGCTGACGGCGCCTCAGATCCTGCTGGCCTGTGCGGCGAGCGCCGAGGCGCTGGGGCAGGGGGATGAGGTCTTTGATCTCGACAGCCTCAACGATTTGACCGACGGCATCGCGGCGCTGAATGATGCCATGAACCAGCTGCTGGACGGTGCGTCGCAGCTGAAAGCAGGCGCGGCACAGCTTGCCGCCGGTTCGCTGGCTCTGCTGGATGGGGCCAACCAGCTGGACAGCGGCCTCGGCCAGCTGACGGAAGGGCTGGACACCCTGACGTCCAACAACGCTGCCCTGACTTCCGGCGCACAGCAGGTGGCCGACGGCGTGCTGGACTCCGCCAGCCAGACCCTCATGGAGAACGGCCTCATCGACACCCCCATGACGTGGGATACCTATGAAGCCGTCATTGACGACATCCTCTCGCTGGGCGACAAGACGCTGGCGGCGGGCCGCAGAAAGATGGTGCGCACCATCTGGGAGCAGGCTCCGCAGTTCAAGGCCAGCCAGCTGGACATTGCGCTCTACCTCGCGGCCACCCGGACCGGCCACGACCTTGAGGCCGCCCTGCGCCTGATGCAGAGCTTTTCGCCCGATTTCATCATGGGCTGGCTGAAAAAGCTCACCGACAGCGACGCCCAGCAGAAGATCCACGACGAGCTGGTCTATCAGACCGCCAACAGCGAGGATATGGCCAGCGTCCGCGCCCTGAAAGAGAATCTGGGCCAGATACAGCTCTTCGTGTCCAGCGTCGGCCAGTACGCCGACGGCGTGGCTGCAGCCGCTGACGGCGCACACGCCGCCAAGGACGGAAGCGCTCAGCTGGCCGGCGGCGCATCCGCCCTGTATGACGGTGTGCTCCGGCTCCAGAACGGCACCGACCAGCTCAGCGGCGGCCTCGTGCAGTTCAACGACGAGGGCATTTCTCAGCTCACCGGTGCGCTGGATGCCGACCAGCTCCACGCCCTGCAGACTGTGGTGGAAGAGATGACCGGCCGTCTCGCCGACTACACCAGCTTTGCCGGTGTACCCGAGGGGGCTGAGAGCCGGGTGAAGTTCCTCTATAAGACCGCCGAGACGCCCGCCGAAACGGCTCCGGTGGAGACGGCGGCAGATAACGCCTCGGAGGGGAACTTCTTCCTCCGCCTGTGGCACCGCCTGCTGGCCCTGTTCGGGCTTTGAACCGGTAAGATCATGCCTCCCGCCCCCGGCCCGGAGCCCAGAACGCTCCCGGCCGGGGGCTTTGTTTGTGCAGAATTTTTGAATTTTGGACCGTTGATTTGTGGCAGTTTACAAAAATCGAACGTCCTCTTGACAAATATATAGGGGGGGGGGGTAAAATAAGCTCAAGCCAGCCCTTAGCCATAGCAGGGCATGGCGAACAAAGGCTTATTATATGGAGGAACCAAACAAATGAAGATGCTGAAAAAACTGCTGGCCGTTGTGCTGACCGGTGCAATGGCCCTGACCCTTCTCACGGCCTGCGGCAGCAACGCTGTGAGGGACAAGGACATTGCAGATGCCCTGAATAACATCGTTAAGCTTAATGATTCAGAAGTTACCTTTACGCCCCGGGCGAAAGAGCGGGAGATGGCCCAAAAACTTGCTGCACTGCTCGAGAGTCATTCGGAGGACGATAGCAATAGCGCTGAGCTGTCTGCAAAGATCCAGGGGATCCTTGGAATCGATCAGGGCGGCGTAAATGAAAACAACTTTGTCTGGGTTCAAAATGCTCTGACTGATAAGCTTGGAGCCGAGGGACAGGCTTTTCAGGTCATGGAGAGTTTAACTGACAAGGGTGGTGCATACAACTTTTCGAGCCTGGGCAGCAAGGAGCCCGCAGACACCCGCTACATGGGCACTGCGCTTTGCAAGATACCCGATCAGAAAGACAATCTGGTAACAGTGCGCGTTATCGTGGTCACCGCAAAGGCTGAGGGCTAAGCGCCGCAGCGCCCCGGAAAGCATGATTTTTTTCCATAAAAAATGACAGCAGGCCCCGGAGCATATCGCTCCGGGGCCTTGCTGTTTTTTGGGTTTGGGTCATGGGCGGGGGCAGCTTCTTTGTCCGCCTGCTGGCCCTGTTCGGGCTCTGAACCGGCAAGATCATGCCTCCTGCCCCCGGCCCGGAGCCCAGAACGCTCCCGGCCGGGGGCTTTGTTTGTGCAGCATACTCAAAACAGCGGTTGATTATTTGTGGCAGTTTACAAAAATTGAACGTCCCCTTGACAAATATATAGGGGGGGGGGGTAAAATAAAATCAAACCAGCCCTTAGCCATAGCAGGGCATGGCGAACAAAGGCTTATTATATGGAGGAACCAGACAAATGAAGATGTTGAAAAAACTGCTGGCCGTTGTGCTGACCGGCGCAATGGCCCTGACCCTTCTCACCGCCTGCGGCGGCAACGCTGTGAATGACAAGAACATTGCGGATGCTCTGAATGACATCGTCAAGAGTTCAGTTGCAGCCGGACTGACCAAGGATTACACCTTTAAGCCCCGGACGGATGAACAAGCGATGGCAAAAGCTATCGCTGCGTTGTCCGAGGCGGAGTGGAACACAAAGGGGGATGGGGACAATAAATTTTCTGGGCCAGTCATGAAGATTCTTGGGCTCAATGAGGGCGGCAAAAATGAAACAAGCCGCTTTGTTTGGTGCGGAGCAGTTATTGCCGATGAGATCGGAACAACCGGACAGGCTCATAATGTGATGAATAATATTCTGAGCCAAAAAGCTGCGAATGCAGATAAGCTGACAGGCAAAGAACCCGGAAACATCCGCTACATAGGCACTGCACTTGGTACTCTGACCATTCACGGAAAGCAGACAACGGTGCGCTTCATCGTAGTCACCGCAGATGCTGAGGACCCGCAGCACCCCGGAAAAGCATGATTTTTTTCCATAAAAAATGACAGCAGGCCCCGGAGCATATCGCTCCGGGGCCTGCTGTTTTTTGGTTTATGTCGGGCAGAGGGTCAGGCCTCGCCGATGGGGTCGGAAGCCGGGCGGATGTCCAGCAGGTACTTTGCGCCGCGCCGCGAGGATGTTCCGGGAGACCAGGAGCTTTACGGCTTCCCGCACTGTGCTGCGGCCTACCTCTTTTATTTTACACGGACCAGCGACCCGACCACCTCACAATGTGCGCTGTGGGGGAACATATCCACCGGCGTGAAGCCTTCGGCGCGGTAGCCTTTCTGGGTCAGGAGCGCGAGGTCGCGGGCCATCGTCTCGGGGTTGCAGCTGACGTAGACCACCCGCTTCGGGGCCATGCGGGCCACGCTCTCGATGAAGGCGGGCGTCGAGCCCTCCCGGGGCGGGTCCATGAAGACGACGTCGGCCTTCTGGCCCGCGTCGGCGGCTTCCCGGATCCATGCAGTGGCGTCAGCGGCAAAGAAGCGGGCGTTTTTTACGCCGTTGTGCTTGGCGTTGCCGATGGCGTCCCGGACGGCGTCCCGGTTCACTTCCACGCCCACCACCTGCCGGGCCTTATCGGAGGCCGTCAGGCCGATGGTGCCGATGCCGCAGTAGGCGTCGAGGACGACTTCTTTGCCGGTGAGGTGGGCGGCATCGACGGCCAGCCCGTAGAGCACGGCGGTCTGGACGGGGTTCACCTGATAGAAGCTGCGGGGGCTGAGGGCGTAGGTCTTGCCGCAGAGGGTGTCGAGGATGAAGCCCTTGCCGTAGAGGACTTTTTCGTCCTCGCCCAGAACGACGCTGGTGCGGCGGGGATTGTAGTTCTGTACGACGGTGGTGACGGGGACGCCCCGCTTTTCGGCCTCGGCCAGCAGAGCTTTCACGAAGTTCTTCGCGCCGGGCAGCACGGGCTGGGCCGTGACCAGCACCACCATCACCTGACCGGTGGCGACGCCCCGGCGGAGCAGGCAGTGGCGGAGCAGGCCGGTGCCTTTGTCCTCGTGGAAGGGCTGGTAGCGGCAGGCGTTGGCGGCGGCGCGGACGGCCAGCATCACCTTGTCCAGTACTTCGTCCTGCAAAAGGCAGCTCTCCACCGGCAGCACCTTGTGGGTGCGGGCCGCGTAGATGCCGGAGGTGAGTTTTCCACCGGCGGCGGGGGCAAAGGTGGAAATGACCTTGTTGCGGTAGTGGTAGGGGGTTTCCATCCCCCGGATCGGGGCGACAGGGCCGTATTTGCCCAGCAGGGCGCGGACGTCGGCCTCTTTCTTTTTGAGCTGTGCGGCGTATTCGGTGGCCAGCATCGGGCAGCCGCCGCAGTTTTTGGCGCGAAGTTTGCAATCCATCTCATATCCTCCCGAAAGCTTGACAAAGCAATAAAAAATTACTATACTACAAATAGAAAAGGCACTGCGACAAGCGGTTGGCCCTTTTAGTGACTAAGGTTTATCAAGAAAACCGTCACCGGCCAGGGTGGCGGTTTTCGCTTTTCACTCTGATGGTAAAGACCAGTCCAAAAATATGGAACGTCAAAGTAATGGGCATATCTCTCACCTCCTTTCGGAAGTGGAGCCAACCGCCTGCCGTATGTGCAGCGCCTTTTCATCTGCTATCTTATCATAATATTTAACAGAATGCAACGCGAAAGCTCCCGTAATAGGGAGCTTTTTGTGTTATAAAGGCGGATGCTCAGCCGTACGGGTCATACAGGTCATATTCTTCTGCTTCTGCGTGCTTTTCGTTCAGCACGGCGATGGCCTGTTCCAGCTCGCTCTGGGAGCAGCCGCTCTCGCTCACCAGCGCCCGCACGGCCTGTGCGAGGTCGCCGCCAAAGACGGTGTCCAGCCGCTGGCGCATGGTGTAGACGCCGTAGGCCCGGCGGGTGACGGTGGGGGCGTAGAGGTTGTGGTTCTGCTCCTTGGTGCAGGTGACCCAGCCCTTCTCTTCCAGCCGGTACAGAAAATTCAGTACGGTGGCGGCGGCCCAGCCTTTTTCGGCCAGACGCGCACCGATGTCCCGCCGCGACACGGGCGGTTTGCAGTCCCACAGGGCCAGAAGCACCTGTTCCTCCGCCGCCGAGAGGGCTTTCAGCCTGTCCGGAATGCCATACATGGGGGCGATCTCTCCTTTTTGAATAAAAAACTTGATTTTACATTTGTCTCAGATGCTGCCATTATAGCAAAAATCAGGAAAAAGAACAAGAGCAGAAAACCCAGCAGTCATGCGGCTCTCCACTAGTTATTTTACAAATGTCTCTGAAAATGTCCCTTGCACGAGGACATTTGTGCGCTTCGTGCGCCCGCCCGGGCTTTGACGGCTCAACTTTGTGCAAAGATGCTCTTGTTTTGCACCCCTCAAAACCATTATACTACGGACAAATCCAGAGCACAACGCCCGAACGGGCCGTCAGATAGAGGAAAAGGAGAGAACACGTCATGGCACGAGTTTATAATTTCAGCGCAGGTCCCAGCATGCTGCCCGAAAAGGTGCTCAAGCAGGCTCAGGCAGAGCTGCTCGAATACGGCGGCAGCGGCCAGAGCGTGATGGAGATGAGCCACCGCAGCAAGTGGTTCGACGCCATCATCACCGACACCGAAGCCACCCTGCGCCGGGTGATGAACATTCCCGATAATTATAAGGTCGGCTTTTTCCAGGGCGGCGCGACCCAGCAGTTCGCCATGGTGCCGCTGAACTTCATGACCACCGGCAAGGCCGACTACATCGTCACCGGCAACTTCTCCAACCTGGCCGCAAAGGAAGCCGCAAAGTTCGGCGAGGCCAAGATCGTCGCGTCCAGCAAGGACAGGAACTTCACCTACATCCCGGACGTGAACGCCATCGACTACGACAAGGATGCAAGCTACATCCACATCTGCCAGAACAACACCATCTTCGGCACCCAGTATGTGGAGGTGCCTCAGGTGGAGGGTGTGCCGCTGGTGGCGGATATGAGCTCCATGATCCTCTCCAAGCCCGTGGACGTCACCAAGTACGGCTGCATCTATTTCGGCGTCCAGAAGAACGTCGCCCCCGCCGGTATGGCCATCGCCATCGTCCGGGACGACCTGCTGGGTCACGCCGCCGACAATGTACCCACCATGATGAACTACACCACCCTGCTGGCCAAGGACAGCATGTACAATACGCCGCCCTGCTGGTGCATCTACATGACCGGTCTGGTGCTCAAGTATCTGGAAAACGACATCGGCGGTCTTGCCAATATGCAGAAGATCAACGAGGCCAAGGCCAAGGTCCTGTACGACTACCTCGATGGTCAGGACTTCTTCAATAATCCTGTGGAGCACCGCTACCGCAGCACCATGAACGTCACCTTCACCAGCCCTGACCCCGACCTCGACAAGAAGTTCTGCGCCGAGGCCGCAGACGCCGGTTTCGTCAACCTGAAGGGCCATCGCCTCGTGGGCGGTATGCGCGCCTCCATCTACAACGCAATGCCAGCCGAGGGCATCGACAAGCTGGTGGACTTCATGGAGAAGTTCCGCAAAGAGAATGCATGAGTTTTTGTGTATAGGAGATAGGAAAGTATGTTCACCATCAAAACCCTCAACGCCATCAGCCCGGTAGGTCTGGCAAAGCTGAACAAAAACCTGTTCGACGTCTCGGTGGACGCCGACGCCCCCGACGGCATCCTTGTCCGCAGCGCCGACCTGCTGAACACCACCTTCAATGATAACCTGCTGGCCATTGCCCGCGCCGGTGCCGGTGTCAACAATATTCCTCTTGACCGGTGCAGTGAGCAGGGCATCGTGGTGTTCAACACGCCCGGTGCAAACGCCAACGCTGTGGCGGAACTGGTCATCGGTATGCTCATCGCGGGCAGCCGCAATGTGGCTGCTGCCGCCCAGTGGACTCAGGGTCTTGCCGGTGACCCCGCCATGGCAAAGAGGGTGGAGAAGGGCAAAAAGCAGTTCGTGGGCAATGAGATCAAGGGCAAGACCCTCGGCGTCATCGGCCTGGGCGCCATCGGTTCCCGCGTCGCCAACTGCGCCATCGAGCTGGGCATGGAAGTCTACGGCTATGACCCCTATATCTCCATTGATGCTGCGTGGAACCTGAGCAGTCAGGTCCGTCACTGCGTCAACCTGAATGATATGCTGCCCCTCTGCGACTACATCACCATCCATGTGCCGTATCTGCCCACCACCAAGGACACCATCAATGCCCAGACGCTGGCCCTCTGCAAGGACGGTGTCAGGCTGCTGAACTACGCCCGCGGTGAGCTGGTGAACACCGACGCCCTGCTGGAAGCCCTTGACACCGGCAAAGTGTCCGGCTATATGACCGACTTCCCCACGGAAGCTCTGCTGGGCCGTCCGGGCGTCATCTGCACGCCTCATCTGGGCGCTTCCACCCCGGAGGCCGAGGACAACTGTGCGGTCATGGCCGCCCAGGAGATCAGCGACTACCTCAAGAACGGCAACATCACCCACTCGGTGAACATGCCCGAGGTGCATCAGCCCCGCGCCGGCGGCAAGCGCATCTGCATCATCCACAAGAACGAGCCGGGCATGATCAGCCAGATCACCGCCCTGACCACGGAGGCGGGCCTGAACATCGAGAACATGGTGAACAAGAGCAAGAAGAACATGGCCTACACCATGCTGGACGCCACCGGTGCGGTGAATGATGCACTGGCCACGAAGCTCTCGGCCATCCCTGCCGTCATCCGGGTGCGCATCCTGTGATGCTGCGATAAAATTTTCTGAGACCGCTGCCCTGCCGGGGCGGCGGTCTTTTTGTAAGCGGATACGCTTGAATCCCGTCATTGACCACAGCAGGGATTTGCGGTAAAATTATATCAGCCGGAGTGTCAGCCTGTGCGGCCCGCCCGGCTGAAGATGATGAATACAGGAGGTTTGTCCATATGAAGGCCAAAAGATTGCTTTCGCTGCTTCTCACAGCAGCCCTCATGCTGAGCATGATGACCCCGGTGCTGGCCGCCTCGGCAGAGACCGAATTGCCCCGCGCCTCTCAGACCCGGCTGGAAGAGACGAATGAAGTCGTCTCCATCCGTCTGCAGGCTGCCGGCAAGCTGGTCTATGGCTCCCCGTTTGAGCTGTCGGTGGTCACCCGCCCGGCGGACGCGCAGTATATCGGCGTGGTGCTGGGCATCAAGGGCGAAGCCAAGGGCTACGTCACCCTCGTGCTCTCCGATAAGCTCCGCACCCTGCTCAAGATGATACCCCTGCCCCGCAAGATGTCCAAGACCCCTGATCAGGTAGAAGAGTTCAATGTCTACGCCTATGTCAAACAGCTCATCGACGGCAACGATGTCAGTGTGCTGCTGGGCGTGGCCGATGAGGTCGTCAAGGTGATGGATACCCTGAAATTCTATATCCCCACCCTGAAAGATATGTCCATGGGCCTGAAGCTCTCTCTCGAGCTCATCCGCCGCTACCTTCCCGAGGGCGCGTTCAGCCGCATCTATCTGGATGAGCAGCCCGTGGATTCGGGCAGCTATGTCGCGGGTGCCGTGGCGCTGGAATCCGGCGATTTGAACACCGCCGGTGTGGCCATGTTCAAGATAAAGCCCAAGACCGAGGGCGTCCGCCTCTACTGGGCCGAAGACCTGCCCGCCGGGATGACGCTGGCCGAGGCTGAGGCACACAATACCGGCGCTCTGCTGGAGTCGGACGGCGTGGTGGTCGATAATGCCAAGGTCACCTGTACGTATAAAAAGAAGGGCCTGTTCAGCAGCAAGTCCACGGAGTTCCCGACGCAGCCGGGTATCTACACCCAGACGGCAACAGTCTCCGGCAACTATTCCTGCGAGAAGATCACACGGACCATTGTGATCAATTAACATCAAAAGAAAAAACCTCCCGTGCGTCAGCACGGGAGGTTTTTTTCTGTCTTATTTACATCCGGAACCGCCAGCCCCAGCCACCGCCACAGCAGCAGTTGCAGAGCAGATTGAGCAGGATCATGCTCCAGCACCAGCGCATCAGCCCGCCGGGCTGGGCGTAGGTGGTCTGGGTGCGGTAGGTCTGGCCGGGGTTCTGCATCCGGCGCAGGTGCATCTGGTATTCGGTGTTATTGGGGTCCAGCTGAACGGCGCGGCGGGCATCCTGCAGCGCGTCGATGCTGTTGCCGAGGCCCTGATTGGCCAGCGAGGAGAGGTAGTACCACCGCGCCGAGCGGTTGTTCATGCCGTCCAGCACCCGGCGGGCCTCCGCATAGCGGCCATTGGCCACAAAGTTGCGCGCCGCCTGCATCTCAGGGCTGTCAGAGCCGGAGTAGCTGGCCCCGCTCTGCTGCTGATAGCCGCCAAAACCGAATCCGAAACCAAACGGGTCGAACCCGAAGCCGAAATCGCCCTGCTGCCAGCCGTTCTGGCTGTAGCCCTGGTCGTATCCCTGCTGGTAGCCGCCCTGATAATAACCCTGCTGGCCGTAGCCGTAACCGCCGCCGGGCTGTCCGCCCATCTGGGGGCCGGTGTCGCCCTTGGTGATGGCGTCGTAAGCTGCCTGCACCTCTTTGAAGTGCTCTTCGGCGGTGGGGTCGTTGGGGTTCAGGTCGGGGTGCCAGCGCTTGCACTTGGCACGGTAGGCTTTCTTTATCTCGTCGTCGGTTGCGCCGCGCTGGATGCCCAGCACCTCATAGGGATCTCTCATGGGTCTACTTCCTCACGTCTCTCAGGCCATGCGCGGCCTTTTCGTTCCATACAATATTACAGTCTACAGGACAGTGCCTGCAAAATCAAGACAAAATCCGCCTTTTGGGCGGAATTGGTTACTTTTTTGGGGCCTCTTTGGCCTGTTTGCAGTTGTATTTGAGCCACACGCCGGAATACAGGATGTTCCGCAGAAGGTCCGCGTCCTCCACGCAGGGCAGACGCTCGAAGCTTCTGGCGCACCGGGCCAACAGCAGCTCAAAAATTTCCCGCATCTCTTCCTCATAGCCGGGCTGACGGCTGAGGGAGCGCAGCGGATTGTATGCGCCCTTTTTTTCGTCCCGTGCCAGGTCATCGTAGGCGTCCAGCAGGTAGATGAATTTGCCCAGATGGAAGCCGATGCTCCGCAGCTCCGGCGACCAGTGGTCCTGCTTGTAGTCGAACAGCTCGGCCATCAGCTCGCCGAAGCAGCCCGACACAGCATCGAGGTCTTCGCTGCCCTCGGCTTCCAGCTGAGCCAGCCGGTCGAGGCAGGTGCGGATGGCGCTGCACTGTCGGGGCCAACGCTGTGCGGCGGTCTGAGCAGGGGAGTCCAGCAGCTTTTCAAAGCCGAGGCCCAGCAGGCTGCGGTCGTCGTTCCATTTATCGGCGGCGTTGTAGTAGTGGAGCGCCACGCTCATATCGGCGCAGTAGTCGGTGGGGCCGCTGTGCCGCCAATTTATCTTCCGGATGGGGTGGATGGGGCAGTGGCCGCTGCCGGTGATGCACTCGCTCTCACCCTCGTAGAGGCTGGAAAGCAGCAGATCCAGGAACGTCAAATCGTAACTCAGCGTCAGACGGCCCCGCAGGCCGTGGAGCGCACCGATGCGGCGGCAGAGGCCGCAGTAGGCCGTGCGGTAGCGGGCCTTGGCCTCGTCGTCCAGCGCGGCCTGATTCGGGATGACATATCCAAACATACGTTAGCTCTTCTTGATGAACTGGGTGCCGCAGCGGGGGCAGGAGATCTGGATGCGGCCCCGGCCCCGGGGAACGCGCAGCTTCTGGCGGCACTGGGGGCAGCGGTAATAGTGGTAGAGTCTGCGGTTGTCCCACTGGTCCTTCAGGCCGCTGAACTTATTACGGATGCGGTCCTTCACGGCGTAGTATTTATAATTTTCTTCGGTGCGCTTGGAGATGTTGCGGCTGAACATCCGGTAGTAGCACAGGCCCAGCAGCACCACGCCGACGTACAGCAGCAGCGGCAGACGGGTGAGGATATAGACCAGGATCAGCACGAGAGAGGCGATGTTCAAAAACTGGTTCAGACCATCGGTGCCGTAGCGGCCTATCATGAACTGGCGTATCTTTTCTTTCATAAACGTCCTTCCTCATAAAAGAGGGGCGGGTGCGCCGCCCTTCTGTGTTTTTCTGCTTTCAGGATACCATGCAACCATGAGAAAATTTTGAACAGAGTGCAAACCTATCGTAAAGAGACGGCATTTAAGGGCCGCTCACTCCTCCCGGCAGCGGATGGTGAGGGAAACTTCGGTGTCCAGGGCACCCTCCATCCGGCAGTGGAGCCTGGCCGGGCCGGCCTCGCCGGTGGTGGCGAGATAGGTGCCTGCCATGCCGCCCCGCAGAGGGACGACGCTGGGGCCGAGGATGCGCAGCGGCCCCTCTACGCTCAGCTGAACGGCCTCACCACAATAGGGCAGGAGGTTGCCGTTCTGGTCGATGGCCCGCAGGCTCACGGCGGCACAGTCCCAGGTGGGGCCGTCGGTCAGGATGGGATTGTGGACGGTGCATTCCAGCCGGACGCTCTGCACCGGCTCCTTCACGACGGTGCGGACGGCCCGGCCATGCCACACGGCCTCGAAGCGGTAGACGGCGGCGGGGCTGCCCAGCACGCCGATATATTTGTAGTAAAGCTGCACCAGCTCGTTCCAGCTCAGGCGCAGCGAGTACATCCGCGCCCGGGACAGGGGCGAAAGCTCCATGGCGTCCCGGCGCATCTCGTTGAGGATGGCGGCCACCTGCGGCGCGGCAGTGCGGTCGATGCCCTCGTATTTCTCCAGCAGCAGGCCCACGAAATCGTGGATCTCGATGGGCGGGTGGGGCAGAGCCGCAAAACGGCCCCGGCGGTCGGGGGTGAACTCGGCTACGAAGTCGTTGTCCCGGTAGAGCCGCAGGCTCTCGGCGTTGGTGAACGCCCAGCACGCCCCCGCAAAGCCGCCCGGATGGTCGCCCAGCGCCATGCTGGATGAGACTTCGAGCACGATGTCGGAAGGGGAGCGGGGCGTCTTCTGGCTGGCGTAGACGGCGGCAGAAAGCTTCGGGCTGCGGAACATATCCATCACACCCTGATAGCTGATGCGGTCGCCGCTGCCGAATTCGCGGTGGGTGTTGTAGTCGGTCATGCACCAGCCGAAGCTGCCCGCCACGCCCTGCTGAGCGATGGTGTCGTTGAGGACGGCGGCGTAGCGCAGGGCCTGCGCCAGGCGGTGGGGCTCGTCGTCGAAGGACTTGGCCGGGAACTGGGCGCCCTCGAACTCGCTGATGAGATAGCCTTTCCGGGTGTCGGGGGTGACGGCGGTGCGGGCCTCGCACCCGACGCCGCGCCCGTGGTAGGAGTAGTCCGTGTAGGCGTATACATCTTCCAGAAGCTGGCTGCGGCGGGTGCTGCGGGTACCAGCCGTGGGGCGGGTGGGGTCGAGGCGGCGGACCGTCTCGTTGGTGCGCTTATAAAAGCTCTCGTCGTCGGCGCTGCCGCTGACCCGCACGCCCCACAAAAAGATGCTGGGGTGGCTGCGGCACTGGCAGACCATCTCGCGGCAGTTCTGCAGAGCCTGCGCTTTCCAGATGTCGTCGCCGACGTGCTGCCAGCCGGGCATCTCCACAAAGACCAAAAGGCCCAGCTCGTCGCAGGCATCGAGGAAGGCGGGGCTGGGGGGCGTGGTGAGGCGCACAGCGTTGCAGCCCAGCTGCTTTTTCAGGAGCTGAGCGTCCAGCCGCTGGATGCTGTCGGGCATGGCATAGCCCTGATAGGCGTAGCTCTGGCGGCGGTTGAGGCCCCGCAGCTCCACCCGCTGGCCGTTGAGGTAGAGCCCGCCTGCAACGAACTGCAGGGTGCGGAAGCCGAACCGGCAGCTTTTCTCGTCCAGCACCCGGTCGGGCAGGCCGCCGGTGCCGGGACGGATGAGCCGGACGGTCAGGGTGTAGAGGGTGGGATGCTCGATGCTCCACGGATGGACGCTGTTCAGTGCGCCGGTGATGGGCAGCGACAGCTCGCCGGTGTAGAACGCCCGGCTGCCCGAGGGACTGCGTATCTCGGCCTGTAACGTGCAGCCGACGGTCTCGCCCACGGTGGCCGTGTAGATGCGGAAATCGCCCTCGGCCTTCGTCTCGATGAAGATGTCCCGCAGGTAGGCGGGCTCTTTCACGTCGAGGCAGACGGCGCGGCAGATGCCGCCGTAGGTCAGAAAGTCCATCTGCCCGCCGAAGGGCGGGATGTTCAGATCTTCGCGGCTGTCGCAGCGGACAGCCACCACGTTCTTCTGGCCCAGATGGAGAGCACTGGTCAGATCGACGGTAAATGCGGTGTAGCCGCAGCTGTGGTGGAACACCCGCCGCCCGTTGCAGAATACCGTGGCGTCATGGGCCACGGCTCCGAAGGTGAGCAGGACGGTGCGGCTCTCCCATTCTTTGGGCGCAAAAAACTCCCGCCGGTAGCCCGAAAGCTTCTGGTAGTCGTTCTCGTTGCAGTAATTGTAGGGCAGGGCCTTGACCGTGTGGGGCAGGCGCACCGGCTCAAGAATCAGCTCCGGGCATTCCGGCCGCACGATGGCGGGGTCAAAGACCGGGGTGAAGAGCCAGCCGTCGTTCCAATCGTAGTGTTCCATGGCAAATGTTCTCCGTGGCAAAATACTTTAGTTCCTATGCTACCACAAAGTTATGAACGAAAAAAGAATCCGGGCCGGATTTTATCGGTTTCTGAATAAAATTTAGCCCTCTCAGTCTCGCATCCGCTCGCCAGTGGCTCCCCCAAAGGGGGAGCCACTGGCGTGTCGGATAGGTCAAAGCGAGACGAGAGGGCCAAATTTTTCGGACACGGCATTGCCCTGCTGTCCACGGAAGCAAGGCTATCGCTTTTGCGCAAAGATAAGCCTTCAGCAGACAGAGAAATGTGGCCCGGCTTGCCAATGGCTCTCCCACTGGGAGAGCTGGCGCGCCAGCGCCTGAGAGGGCTTCAGCGTATAAAGTTGGTCATGGGTCTGCGGGGATTCTCCGGGTGCTGGATGCCCGCGGCTTTGCCGGCCTCGATGCACCGGAGCAGCCAGGCCATGTTGCGGCCCAGCTCCTGCATGACGGCGCAGCCCTCGGCGTCCTGCAGCACCTGCTCGGGGTCCGAGCCGTGGACCATGGGCCAGTAGGAGCCGCTCACCAGCGGCATATGGAAGAACTCGGGGTACTTCACCAGCTGGTCGAGGGTGCTGGTGGTGCCGGCGCGGCGGGCCGAGCAGCAGACGGCGGCGGGCTTGTAGGCCAGATACCTGCCGCCCGCGTAGGCGAGACGGTCCATGAAGCTGGTCATGTTGCCGGAGGCGGAAGCGTAATGCACCGGCGTGCCGAAGACGAAGGCGTCGGCAGTCCTGGCTTTCTCGATGGCCTCGTTGACCACGCCGCCGAAGACGCAGCCCTTGCCGGCGGCACAGCCGCCGCAGCCGATGCAGCCGCCCACGGGCTTTGTGCCGATGTTCAGGATCTCCGTCTCGATGCCGGCGGCGTTCAGCTCCCCGGCGATGAGGCTCAGTGCGGTATAGGTGCAGCCCTTTTCGTGGGGGCTGCCGTTGATGAGCAGGACTTTCATGATAAATACTCTCCTTTTGTACGCCCGAAAAAGCAGCGTTCTGGTATGATTTTAGCACATTCATGACCGTAACGCAACGAATCATGACGCTGCCCTTGACAAAGACCGGCGGTATGACGATAATATGAAGTTACGATAACAGGAAAGACCCGAAGGAGGCCAAAACCATGCGAGTCATTGCAGGAGAAGCCCGCGGCAGACGGCTGGAAGCGCTGCCCGGCACGGATATTACCCGCCCCACCCTCGACCAGGTGAAGGAGGCGATGTTCAGCATCGTCCAGTTCGACCTGCCCGGAGCCCGTGTGCTGGACCTGTACGCAGGCAGCGGCCAGCTGGGCATTGAGGCGCTGAGCCGGGGCGCTGCCCGGTGCGTGTTCCTGGACGAGAACCGCGAGGCTGTGAACATCGTCATGAAGAACTGCAAGAACTGCGGCGTCTTTGACCGCAGCCGCGTCAACATCGGCGAAGCGGCCCGCTTCCTCTCGGCCTGCCGGGAGCAGTTCGATCTGGTGCTGCTGGACCCGCCCTTCCACAACGGCACGCTGGAAAATATCCTCCCCCTCGTGGACAAGTGCGTCGCCCCCGGCGGCATCGTCATCTGCGAGAGCGAGACGAAGCTCGTCCTCCCCGCCGAAGTGGGCGGCTTACAGCTGAAGAAGCAGTATAAGTACGGCAAAGTCCTGCTCTGGAAATATGTGAGACCCATGGCAGACGCCGCAGAGGAAGAAGGAGAAGCGTGATGAACGTCAACGAGCTTTTGGATACCATCGAAGACCTGCTGGAAGAGAGCACCGGAATGCCCCTTTCGGGCGGCAAGCGCATCGTGGATGTGGAACAAATTCGGGACTATCTCGATGACATCCGCGCAAACCTCCCCGTGGAGCTGCGTCAGGCCCAGTCCATCGTCAGCGACCGCGCCCAGCTCATCGAGTCGGCCAACGCGCAGGCACAGGCCATCGTCAAGAAGGCAGAAGAGCGCGCCCGCATCCTCGTGAGCGAGGCCGAGATCGTCCGCGCCGCCCAGCAGCGTGCGTCCGAGATCGTCTCCGCCGCCCAGACCGAGGCCCGCACCGTCCGCCAGACGGTCACGGATTACTGCGATAATATGCTGAAAACCACCGAGGAGACGATGTCTGAGAACGCCGCCCAGGTGAAAAACGTCCGCGCGAACCTGCGCCAGAACCCCCGCCGCGGCGCGTGATGAGCCGCTCCTGACCTGAATCCAGTCCCCCTGCGAGTAAAAATGACGATTCGCAGGGGCTTTTTTTGTAACATTTTGTAGGAAAAAAGCGCAGGAAAAAACTTGCATTCGGCGTTTCGATTTGCTAAAATAAAATAGAGTCGTCAGGTATCATGACAGAGCAAAAAACGGGACAAACTCCCCGGGAGATGTCCGGCGTATCGGACGGCTCGGAACACGAAACGAAAGGAGGCTGGGCGCGATGACTCAGACAGAAGATTTGGCACAGTTCGACCCGGCCTCGTTTGAGCATATCCCCGTGCTTCTGAACGAGTGCCTCGACGGACTGAACATCGACCCGGCAGGCACCTATCTCGACGGCACGGCGGGCGGCGCGGGACACTCCCGCCAGATCGCCCTCCGGCTGGACGGCACAAAAGGCGGGCGGCTCGTCTCCATCGACCAGGACCCCGACGCGGTGCAGACCGCCAGGGCGAGGCTGGCCGGGCTCCCGGCCACGGTGGTGCAGATAAACTTCCGCTACGCCGGACAAGCCCTCGAGAGCCTCGGCATCGAGAAGATAAACGGTGCGCTGCTGGACCTCGGCGTTTCCAGCCATCAGCTGGACGACGCGGCCCGGGGCTTTTCGTACCGGGCAGACGCCCCGCTGGACATGCGGATGAGCCAGCAGGGGGAGACGGCGGCAGACCTCGTGAACACCGCCAGCCGGGAAGAGATCTCCCGCATCCTGCGGGACTACGGCGAAGAGCCCTATGCCTGGCAGATCGCCGGCCACATCGTGGAGGCCCGCGAGACGGCCCCCATCGAGACGACGTTACAGCTGGCCGACATCGTGGCCAGCGCCATGCCGCCTGCGGAGCGGCGCAAGAACAAGAATCCCTCGCGGCGCACGTTTCAGGCGCTGCGTATCGCGGTCAACCACGAGCTGGACGCTCTGGAGGAAGGTCTGGATACCATCTTCGACCACCTCGCCCCGGGCGGAAGGCTGTGCGTGATCACCTTCCATTCGCTGGAAGACCGGCTGGTGAAAAACAAGTTCCGCCGCTGGTCCACCGCCTGCACCTGCCCGCCGGAGTTCCCGGTCTGCGTCTGCGGCGGCAAGGCGAAGGCAAAGCTCATTACCCGGAAGCCCATCGAGGCCGACAAGCAGGAACTGGAGGAGAACCGGCGCAGCCGTTCTGCTCATCTGCGCGTTTTGGAGAAACTCTGAGCCGGATAAGACGCCGCTCAGTGTAAGAGGAGGAGATCAACTATGGGTCAGCCAGCTTATGATATGTCGTCTGAGGTGCGTCGCAGAAAAACGCCTCAGACCCAGCGCAAGGTCGCACTGCGGGTGGAAAAGGGCGGCAAACGCCGTCTCAGCCCGTTCCAGGCGGCCATGCAGCACGCACTTCAACTGATCTCGATGGCGCTGCTGGCAGGCTTTGCGGTAAGCCTGCTGTGGAGCGAGGCCCAGCTGGTGGAGGTCAACGACCAGATACAGAAGGCCAAAGCGGAACTCGTGAGCGAGCAGAGCCAGTACACCTACTATAACAGTGTCCTCAACAGCAAGACCAACATCACCAGCGTGGAAGAAGTGGCCGGGCGGCTGGGCCTCATGAAGATGGACCAGAGCCAGCTCACCTACATCCGCCTCGACAGCGACAGCGTGTTGGTGCGCAGGGAGTCGGCTGTCCACCAGTGGACGGATTTCCTGCACGACGGTGCCATGACCATTCTGGCTTCCGTCCGCAGCGCAAAATAAGCAAACAGACAGAAAAGCGTGCGGCAGCGCACGCTTTTCTGGTTTCTGCAGGAGAATACCATGCAAAACAAGCCCTCCAACGACCAGCATAAGAGCATCTACTACCGCCTCCGCCGCAGCGACCCGCACGAGCGCCTCAGTGCGCGGCTGCGGCATTTCAGCTTCGGCGCGGCGGTATTTTTTGTAGTGGCGGCTGCGGGCATCGTCACCCACAGCCTGTATAATATCCAGATAAAACAGGGCGCGACCTTCCGCCAGTATGCGGCCCAGCAGCAGCTGCTGGACAGCACCATCCAGGCCACCCGCGGCGAGATCTACGACGCCTCCGGCATCACGCTGGCGTCCACCAGCGTAGTATGGACCATCTGGGCCGACCCCAGCTACAGCACGGCCCTCTTCACCAGCCAGACCGTCGAGGAGACGGGCGAGGCTGTCAAGACCGTGGACGAGACGACGCTGGCCGATGTGAGCCGCCAGCTCACCCTGCGGCTGCTCTCCGGCGACGGCGAGAGTCTCGACAGCGTAGATACCTCCTCGGCGGAATATCAGACCCAGTACCAGACCGTTCACGACGCGCTGGCCAAGAACGGCTCGTCCTATCAGGTTCTGGCCACCAAGGTGAACAATGCCGTCAAGCTCTCCATCGAGAAATACATCAGCGAATATAATAAAGACCACGCCAAGGCCAAGACGCTGGAAGACGGCACCGCCATCAAGAAGGGCCGTGTCTCCGTCTCTTCGTCCAAGAGCTTCCAGCGCGACTACCCCTACGGCGCGTTCGCCGCATCGGTGCTGGGCTTCTGCAACGGCGACGGCGAGGGCTTCTACGGCCTCGAAAAATCCTACGATGACACCCTCGCGGGCGTCAATGGCCGCACCATCACCCTCCGCAATGCCTACGGCAACGCCATCGCCGACGCCAACGCCACCACTTACGCCGCCAAGGACGGCTCCAATCTGGTGCTGTCACTGGACGTCAATGTGCAGGAGGTCGTGGAGCGCTACCTCAACGAGGCCATCTACGCCAACACGGTCGAGAACCGCGGCGCAGCCATCGTCATGAACGTCAAGACCGGTGCCATCCTTGCCATGGCCTCGAAGCCTGACTTCGACCCCAACGCTCCGCTGGATTTCAGCGAGAATCTGGCCTATCTGAATGAGCAGGTGAACGCCGAGCCGGAGATCTACACCATCTACAAGAAAGACGCCAACGGCAACTATCTCCGGGATGAGCAGGGCAAGAAGATACCGGAAGAGGACCCTGACTACACCGGAACCTACCGCGACATCCAGTGGAAGAACAAGACCATCACCGAGCTGTACTACCCCGGAAGCGTCTTCAAGGTCATCACGGCCGCCATGGGCGTGGACTCGGGCAAGGCCACCTATTACACCACCTTCAACTGCTCCGGTGCCTACGGCGTGGCGAAAGAGACGTATCACTGCGCCGGTAAGAAGTCCCACGGCGTCCAGAACCTCGCCGAGGCCCTCCGGAACAGCTGCAACATCTACTTCATCCAGCTGGGTCAGCGGCTGGGTCCCAGCGTCTTCTACGACTACTTCGACGCTTTCGGCTTCACCGAGCGCACCGGCGTGGACCTGCCCAACGAGACGGGCATGATGAAGTATTACACCAAGAGCCAGCTGGGCGAGGTCGAGCTTTCGTCTTCCTCCTTCGGTCAGGCAATGGCTGTGACCCCGCTGCAGGTCTGCACCGCCATCTCGGCAGCCGTCAACGGCGGCTACCTCGTCACCCCTCATGTGGTGGATAAGATAACCGACCAGAACGGCAACGTCGTCGAGGAGATCGGCGCGAACGTCCGCCGCCAGGTCATCAGCAAGAGCGCCAGCGAGACCATCCGCCAGTTCATGGAATACGAGGTCGGCGACGGCACCACCACCGGCGGCGGCTCCAACGCCTACGTCGCGGGCTACCGCATCGGCGGCAAGTCCGGTACGTCCGAGCAGCTGAACATGGAGCGCCGCGCCGACGGCGACTATAAGAAGGTCGCCTCCTTTGCCGCCGTCCTGCCCGCCAACGACCCCGAAATTCTGGTCTATGTCATGCTGGACGACCCCAACAACGCCCGCACCGACTATTCGTCCATCCTGGCTGCGCCTGTGGTCGGCAACATCATCAGTGAGATAGCCCCCTATCTGGGCATTGCCACCGACGGCATCGACCGCAGCCAGAACACCGTCAAGGTGCCGAACCTCGTGGGCAAGGAGTGGAGCAATGCGCAGGTCTCCCTGAATACCAAGGGCCTCAAGCATCAGCTCGTGGAGAGCGAGAGCGACCAGACCGCCGCCGTCGTCACCTACCAGTACCCCCACGCGGGCGCAGCGGTGGCCAGCGGCACCACCATCTATCTTTACACCGATACCTATTCCGGCAGCCACACGGAAGTGCCAGACGTCAGCGGCAAGAGTGCCGACTTTGCCCGCCAGATGCTGACCGCCGCCGGTTTGAACTGTCAGGTGGCGGGCGACAGCGCCGGTACGGTGCAGAGCCAGAGCGAGGCCGCCGGCTCCAGCGTCCAGAAAGGCACTGTCGTTACAATTACCTGTGGGTAATGCATCAGGCTCTCCCTTTGGGAGAGCTGGCGCGTCAGCGCCTGAGAGGGCAAGGCCGGTCAAAAAATGGAACCGGCTTGGATAACATTTATATGAGGGAGAATGATTTATGGAAAAAATCGCAGCAGACCTGCTTTTGAAGGGCCTTGCCCCCGAGGGCTTCGCCGACAGCCAGCCCATCGGCCTCGTGACCACCGACAGCCGCGAGGTCTGCCCCGGCTGCATCTTTGTGGCTTTCCCCGGTGAGCGCTTCGACGGCCACGATTTCGCGGCCAGAGCGCTGGAAGAGGGCGCGGCCTATGTCGTCCTCAACCACCCGGTGGAGGGCGTCCCGGCTGAACGGGCAGTTATCAGCCCCGACAGCTACCACGCCATGATGGTCATGGGTGCGAACTACCGCAGCCAGTTCCACCCGAAGGTGGTGGGCGTCACCGGCAGCGTGGGAAAGACCACCACCAAGCAGATGACCTACGCCGCCATCGCAGGCTTTGGCAATACCATCAAGACCGAGGGCAACCAGAACAATGAGCTGGGCCTGCCCCGCACCATCTTCCGCCTCGGCAGGGATACGGAGTACGCTGTCGTCGAGATGGGCATGAGCCACGCCGGCGAGATCGAGCGTCTGGCAAAGTGCGCCCGCCCCGATGTGGGCATCATCACCTGCATCGGTGTGTCCCACATCGGCAATCTGGGCAGTCAGGAGAATATCTGCAAGGCGAAGCTGGAGATCTGCGCCGGCCTTGCCGAGGGTTCGCCCCTCGTGCTCAACGGCGACGACCCCTTCCTGCGCAAAGCCGCTCTGCCCGCCCATGTCCGGCCCGTGTGGTTCAGCCTCGGCAACGAGAACGCCGATGTCTGCGCCCTTGATGTCCGGCAGGAGGGCGACGGCATGGCCTTCACCCTCTGCGACAAGGCCGCAGGCCGCTATGAGGTGACGATCCCTGCGATGGGACGTCACAACGTGGCGAATGCGCTGGCCGCTTACGCCGCCGCCACCCGTCTGGGCCTCGCGCCCGAGGGCGTCATCGCGGGTCTGGCCGATTTCGAGCAGACCGGTATGCGCCAGAAGGTGGTCCACGCAGGCAGCATGGACGTCATCGAGGACTGCTACAACGCCAACCCCGACAGCATGAAGGCTGCGCTGGCGATGTTCAAAGAGTACCCCTGCAAGCGCCGCTTCGCCCTGCTGGGCGATATGCTGGAACTGGGTGGGATGAGCGCGTCCGCCCATGAAGAGCTGGGCCGTCAGGCCGCAGAGGCCGGGCTGACCGCTCTTGTCACCTACGGCCCCGAGGCCGCACGGACGGCCCGGGCTGCAAAGGACGCGGGCCTCGCCGACGTCGTCCACGCCGAGGATTACCGGCAGGCCGCAGACGCTCTGCTGGCCCGGATGGCCCCGGGCGACGCTCTGCTGGTGAAGGCCAGCCGGGGCATGGCACTGGAAAAGGCGCTGGCCCTGTTTTATCCCGTCTGCGCAAAGTAAAATACTTGGAGTATCGTTATTATGATTCGTTTTGCCTTGATCGTCGCCTCAACGCTGGGGTTCGTCCTCACGGCGGCGCTCGGGAATTTGATGACGCCGCTGCTGCGGGCGTTCCGCGTCCGGCAGGAGGAAAATGAGCCGCCCACGATGGGCGGGCTCTGCCTGATGGTGGGAACACTGGCGGCGGTAGGCGTCGGCTGGACAGCGGCCTGTGTCGCCCAGCCGGAGCTGCTGGGGACCGAGAGCCTGCTGACCACCCGGCTGCTCATCGCCCTGTTCGGGGCGCTCTGCTTCGGGGCCGTGGGTCTGGCGGACGATCTGGTCCGGCTGCGGCATCGGTCGCCGCTGGGGCTGCGCCGCCCGGTGCGGCTGGCACTGGAAGCGGCCTCCGGCACGCTGGTGCTGGCCCTGCTGGGGCTGAACCACTGCCTGCCCGACGGGCTGGCCCTGCCGGGCGTCGGCTACTGCACCCTCGGGCCGCTGGCCCCGGTGGTCTGGCTGGCGATTTTAGTGGCGCTGGCCGAGAGCGCCCGCACCGCCGACGGCATGGACGGCACGGTCTGCGGCTGCGCCTTCATCGCCATGCTGGGCCTCATGACGGCGATGACCCTCCTGGGCTGGTTCCCGCTGGGGGTCCTCCCGGCGGCGCTGGCCGGGGCATTGATGGCCTTCCTGCTCTGGAATTTCTACCCCGCAAAGCTTCGCCCCGGTGCAGTGGGATGCCAGTTTTTAGCCGGTGCGCTGGGCTGTGTGCCGCTGAGCGTCGGCTGGCCCGGGCTGACGCTCCCGCTGGCCCTGCCCTACTGGCTGGAAGGCGGCATGGTGGCTCTGCAGATCATCGTCTGGAAAGCCTCCGGCGGGCGGCGGCAGCTGTTCGGCACCGCGCCGCTCCACCGCTGGCTGGAAAAGCGGGGCTTTGACCCGGTGAATATCTTTTATATCTTTGGAGTCCTGGCAATGCTGGGCCTTGCGCTGACCTTGCAGGCGGCGCGGGCCAGCTGAGCCGGGACCCGATAAGGAGGGAATGCGGATGGCGACCATCCGGAGAAAAAAGTCTGAGTCCTTTGCCATCTTGTCGAGCCCCGGCCCCTGGCCGCAGGTGCTCATCAACTGGCTGGCGACGCTGGCAGTCATCATCGTGTTCGGACTCATCATGCTGTTCAGTGCCAGCTACACCACGGGCTACCTGCGGATGGGCGACAGCTTCTACTACATCAAGTCGCAGGTGTTCTGTCTGGGTCTGGGCCTCGCGGTCATGCTGCTCTTCTCCCGCATCGACCACCGCTTTCTGCGCAGGATGGTCGGGCCGGGCTATGTCGTCTGCATCGTGATGCTCATCGCAGTGCTGTTCAGTGCGCCCCTCAACGGCTGCCGCCGCTGGCTGCGCATCGGCTTCACCATTCAGGTGTCGGAGATCGCAAAGTTCGAGATGATCCTGCTCACGGCCCATCTGGCCGCGAAAGCGCCCCATCTGGAAAAGCTGGACCCCGCCTCCGGGCGGCGCGTCCCGGCAGGCCAGTGGCTCTATCAGCGCATCGTGCGGGAACTCATCGTCCCGCTGCTGCCCCTCATCCCTGTGGTGTTTCTGCTCATGCTTGAGCCCCATATGTCCGGCATCGTCCTGACGACGGCCATCTGCGGCACCATCCTGCTGCTGGGCGGCAGCGGCGGCATCATCACCTGGGCGGGCGGCGCGTCCGCTGTGCTGCTGCTCCGCACCGTGCTGGAGCACATCGACTCCATCCCGTACTTACAGAGCCGTCTGGACGGCTGGACCCACGACCTGAGCAAGATGACTGACCAGACCCTGCAGAGCCTTTACGCCATCGGCTCCGGCGGTGTCACCGGCCTCGGCCTCGGCAACAGCATCGAAAAACAGCTCTGGCTCCCCGAGAGCACCAACGACTTCATCTTCAGCGTCGTGTGCGAGGAGCTGGGCTTCGTGGGTGCCGTCATCGTCATCCTGCTCTTTGTGCTCTTCCTCGTGCAGGGGCTGTGGCTGGCCTTCCACGCCGAGAACCGCTACTGCACACTGGTGGGCATCGGCATCATGGCCCAAATTGCGTGGCAGGTGTTCTGCAACATCGCGGTCGTCACCAACACCCTGCCCAACACCGGCATCTCGCTGCCCTTCTTCTCCTCCGGCGGCACCAGCCTCATCCTGCTGCTGGCCGAGATGGGCGTGATGATAAACATCGGCCGGGGCGGCGAGCGCGCCCGCCTCGAGCGGGAGAATCTCCGCGCCCAGCGGGAACAGCGGGAAAAAGAAAAGTCCGACAACACCATCCGGCTCGACCCCAACGTGGGATATTGAGCACATCCAGATAAGGAGGAGATCACCATGCGTGTACTGATCGCAGCCGGCGGCACTGCCGGACATATCAACCCGGCTCTGGCCATCGCGGGAGCCATCAAAAAGGCCGACCCGTCCGCCGAGATACACTTTGCAGGCCGGAAGGAGGGGATGGAATACCGCCTTGTGACCCAGGCGGGCTACCCCTTCCACCACATCGAGATCACCGGTTTCCAGCGCAGGCTCTCCCTGAACAACATCAAGCGGAACATCATCACCCTCTGGAACCTGGCCCTCTCCGGCCCGAAAGCCCGGGCCATGATGAAGGAAGTGCAGCCCGACCTCGTCATCGGCTGCGGCGGATACGTCTCCGGCCCGGTGGTGCGCTGCGCCGCCAAGAAGGGCATCAAGACCGCCATCCATGAGCAGAACGCTTTCCCCGGCGTGACCAACAAGCTGCTGGCCCCGGACGTGGACATCGTGTTCGCCGCCGTGCCTGCCGCTGTGGAAAAGCTGGGTGCGCCCGAAAAGACGCAGGTCGTGGGCAACCCGGTGCGGCCTGAAGTGTTCGAGAAGGCGGGGGAGCGGGACGCCATCCGCGCCCAGCTGGGTGCCGGTGACCGCACCGTCATCCTCTCCTTCGGCGGAAGCCTCGGCGCCCGCCGTGTCAATGAGGTGGTGGCCGACCTCTGCGCATGGGAGCAGAAAGAGCACAAGCCTGTGCTCCACATCCACGCCACCGGACAGTACGGCGTGGAGCTGTTTCAAAATCTCGAAAAGGAAAAAGGCTTTGCCCCCGGCGAGAGCCTCGTGGTGAAGGAATATATCAACAATATGCCCGAGCTGCTGGCCGCTGCCGACCTCGTCATCAGCCGTGCCGGTGCGCTGACGCTGGCCGAACTGGAAGCCGAGGGCCGCGCCGCCATCCTCATCCCCAGCCCCAATGTGGCGGAGAACCACCAGTATTACAACGCCATGGAGCTGCAGAAGGCCGGTGCCGCTGTGGTCATCGAGGAAAAGGATCTGACCGGCGAGAAGCTGGTCTCGACCGTCTCCGGCCTGCTGGCCGAGCCGGGCAAGCTGGCTGCCATGGGCAGGAATGCCCGCACCCTTTCGGTGGACGACAGCCTCGACCGCATCGCCGACGCCCTGATGAAACTGGTCAAGACGCCGTGATTGATTCGGCAGCACTCTTGTGATAAAATAATCAGACGGAAAGGAGGCGACGCCGCACCATGCAGCAGGATCGGAACAAGAGCCGACGCCCCAGCAGTTCGATCCAGCAGAACAGCGCCCGACGGCAGGGAAAGCCCCGCAAAGCCTACGACTGGACGCAGGACCGGCGTCCCTCGAATCAGAACCGCCGCCGGACGCAGGGCTATCAGGAGCAGACGCTGGACTTCTCGGGCGGCAATGTGACGTTCGAAAACCACAGCTCGGGATATGCGGACAACAGCATCCGGTTTCCCCAGCAGACGGCGCGACGGCCCGATAACCAGAACCAGAGCCGCCGTCAGGGCCAGCAGAGAAGCCAGCGGCCCCGTCAGAACACGACCGCCTACCCCACAAATGGGAGCCTCCCCCGCAATGGCCAGCGGCCCCAGAACGTCCAGAGCGCCCGGAGGCCCCAGAGCAGCGGGCGCTACCGCCCCACGGAGGCGAACCTCCGCAGCCCGGCCCGGCGGGAGGGCAGAAAAAAGCGCCGTCTGACCCGGGCCGCTGTCCGCCGCCGCAGGGCCATCCGCCGCCTGACGGCGCTGGCGCTGCTGCTCTGCGTCATCGGGGTGGGCGTCTACCTCACCGTGACCATGCTCTTCAAGATAAACACCTTAGAAGTGGCGGTCGATGGAGAGGTGGTGCAGGAGGTGGGCGGCTATTCCAGCGCTGAGATCCTGCAGGCGCTGGGCGTCCACGCGGAAGAGAACATCTTCAGCTTCGACCCCGCCGAAAAGGCCGCTGCGCTGGAAAAGCAGTTCCCGCTGCTGGAAAATATCCGGGTGGAGCGGGATTACCCTAACACCGTAGTGGTGCGGACCAACGCGGCCACTGCCGTCTACGCCATGCAGACGTCCAGCGGCTGGCTGAGCCTTTCTGCGGGGCTGAAGATACTGGATCAGGATTCGGCCCAGCCGGACCTTATCATCCTCTGCGGCGGCGAGCCGGTGTCCACGACGCCGGGTACACAGCTGGAATTTGAGACAGGACCGTCCGGCCCGTCTTCGGGCAGCGCGGCGTCTGACAGCGCCGCATCCAGCGAGGCCGGACCGCCCACGGATAAGCGGCTCGAGTCCCTGAACACTCTGCTGACCGCACTGGACAGCAGTGAGCTGGAGGCGGATGTCACCCGCATCGAGTTCGAGGACCCGGAGCAGATGGCGTTTTTGTATCAGGGCCGCATCAGCGTGCTTCTGGGTACCCTGAACGAGCTGGACTACAAACTCCGGCTGGCAAAGTATGTCCTGCTCAACGAGGACGGCAAGGGCTGCTCGCCCACCGACACCGGTATGCTGGATCTGAGCCACCTGAGCGCCTCTTCCAGCCGCAAATTCCGCTTTGCACAGGGCGAGCCGACCCTGCCCTCGGGCTGGACGGCCCCGGAAGAGCCTGCCGCCCCGGCGGAGGCAGAAGCCGAGAGCCAGCCGGAGGAAGCCCCCGGCACCGAACCCGATACTGAGGGCGCGGAAGCCGCGCCCGCCGAAGACCCCACTGCCGCAGCGGCAGAACAGCAATAAGGAGCATTTGAACCATGAAACTGGAACAACTGTTGGAGGGCGTGTCCTATACGCTGGTGCAGGGCAGCCTTGAACTTGACATCGAGGACATCATCTACGACAGCCGCAAGGCGGCCCCGGGCCGGCTCTTCGTCTGCATCGTGGGTACCCAGCGGGACAGCCACGACTACGCCGCCCAGTGCGTGGCCGACGGCGTGACGGCGCTGGTGGTCCAGCATGACATCGACCTTTCCACCGTCCCCGGCGCTGCCGTGCTGAAGGTGGAGAGCAGCCGCTATGCGCTGGCGCTCATGAGCGGCAACCTGTTCGGCAACCCCTCCCGCCGGATGACCATGATCGGCGTCACCGGAACCAAGGGCAAGACTACTACTACCCACATGATAAAGAGCGTGCTGGAAGCCGCAGGCCGCAAAGTGGGCATGATTGGCACCAACGGCATCTACTTCCTCGGCCACCATCAGGAGACGGCCAACACCACCCCTGAGAGCTATGAGCTGCAGAAGACGTTCCGGGAGTTTCTGGACGCCGGCTGCGACACGGCGCTGATGGAAGTGTCCAGTCAGGGCCTCATGATGGACCGCGTGGCGGGCATCCATTACGACATCGGCGTCTTCACCAACCTCTCGCCCGACCACATCGGCCCCGGCGAGCACAAGACCTTTGAAGAATACCGCAGCTGGAAGGGTCAGCTTTTCAAGCGCTGCACCATCGGCGTCGTGAACATCGACGACGAGAACACTGAGGCCCTGCTGGAAGGCCACACCTGCAAGCTTGTGACCTACGGCTGCAGCGAGAAGGCCGACTACCGCGCCGGTACTTATCAGCTGCTCCGCACCCACGACTTCCTCGGCGTCCAGTTCCATGTCTCCGGCAAGGACGATATGGACGTCAAGGTGAATATGCCCGGCGAGTTCAGCGTCTACAATGCGCTGGCTGCTCTCACTGTGGGCAAGGTGCTGGGCCTGCCCGATGAGGCCATCCACGAAGGTCTGGGCCGCTGTGTGGTCAAGGGCCGCGTGGAGCTGGTCCCCATCAGCAGGAAGTTCACCATCCTGCTGGACTACGCCCACAACGAAGTCTCCACCGAGAGCCTGCTCACCACTCTGCGGGCCTACGCCCCCCACCGCCTCGTGGTGGTGTTCGGCTGCGGCGGCAACCGCTCCAAGCTGCGCCGCTACGGCATGGGCGAGATCTGTGCCAGGATGGCCGATCTCTCCATCCTCACGGAGGACAACAACCGCTTTGAGAAGGTGGAGGACATCATCGCGGACATCCGCGTGGGGATGAACAAGGGCAACCCCGATGCAAAGTTCGTGGAGATCCCCGACCGCCTCGACGCCCTGCATTACGCTGTGGACCACGCACAGGAAGGCGACCTCATCGCCGTCATCGGCAAGGGCCATGAGACCTACCGTGACCGCGAGGGCGTCAAGACCCCCTTCCTGGAGCGGGAGCTGCTGGAAGAGTACGCCCAGCAGATCGGCCTTGAGTAAATCGTAATATCAGAACCGGAAGCCGTCGGCTGTGCATCACACAGTCGGCGGCTTTTTTCGTCATAATGCCGGAAATCCGGCCCGGAAGCTGTGCCATCCGCCAAAATTTTGCGAATTTGCGAAAATCTATTGCAGAGCAGACAGGGGGGGGGGGTATAATTAAGCTAAATAAAGCCCCCGTACCCTGCGGGGGCCGGATGATGATACAGGAGGAATCAAAATGAAGTGGGTCAAAAGATTTGCCGCCGGTGCGCTGGCGGCGGCACTGTCCCTTGCGCTGCTGTGCGGGTGCAGCGGGAGCTCGATCGATAAGGGAACGGTGATAGATTATGAGGAATCGATCACTTCGAACATGACGATGGAAAGCTGGATGATGGGGTCCCCGGTCGTATATGAATGCACGAATGTATCCAGCGGAGCAAAACTCTATGTTGAAACAGTAGGGACAAGATATTATGTGGGCACAGATCAGGCGGGTGTCATGAACATCGCCCGGGTAAACGAATATGACAGCACTGGCAAAGACAAAAATAATCAGACGGTGGCGGTCGGGATCTACTCGATCGACCGTGTGAATAAGACCTATCAGAAAAATGGCAAGCTGGATCCGATGGAAAGAGTGCTGGGCGAAGTCATGTATAGCTGCTGCCGCTATGACCACACCAATAATACTTTCGCCGCAGAAGGCCCGAAAGAAATCCGGGCGGCTTCCCGCGTCAAAAATAAGAAAGTCTACTATACTGAAATATTTGAATATGACTATGCAACGGTCGCATTGTACTACGAGACAGAGAACAAGTCGAGTACAGAGATAGACCTTAAGTATATTGAGATATACCTCCCGGGTGAAAAAACTGCGCGGGCAAAATTTACAGCCAAGAGAACATCGAGGGGCAGCTCGGGAGCAATATATACGAAACTGAACGATTTGGTGACGGCAAATTAAAAACGCGGAACAGGAAGGGTAAATTATGAGGACGCTGAAAAAAATCGCGGCCGGGCTGCTGGCGGCAGCACTGGCTGTAGGACTGCTGACTGCTTGCAGCGACAATAAAGTTACCGGAACGGCGAAAAGTTGGAGCTTGAGCAATACGGGCAAGGTATTGGGAAAAGGAGGTGGCCTTAGTCCACAGACTTTATTGACTTATGAGGTCAATGGTACGGAAAAATACATTGTAGTGGGCAAGGCGGACTTCATTGGCTCTAAAAAGTATGGCGTTCAACAGGGATCCAGCGGGCAGATTCGGTACCTTGTGAACTCTGTAACGAAGACACAGGAAGCGGATAATGATAGGAGCGGCACGAAATATCAGCCGGACGAGGTGGATATACCGCTTTGGATATTGATGAGAGATGGAACGGATAGCTATTGGCTTCTGGCAGGAAAGAATGCTTACAACGGAAAAATGTATTATACGGAAGCATTCAAACTGTCAGTGCCAAAAGGGTCTAATGGAGACTGGCTGAGTGTTTATAGAGGGCAGAAGACAGTATATAGCTATGAGTACGTTCTGTACTATGAGTCAGAGGACGACGCAATGCCTGCATTCATCCGCATCAACGGCGAAGGACTCAAGGACGCGATCGTGCCGGTAAAGGACTTCCGGGGTGTGGAGTATAGCCAGACCGTTCCTGCGCCCTATGATGGCCTTGTAGACCGTACTTCCTACAAGGACGGAACCGTGACCAAATAAAACATCCCCTCTCCGCCCCGGGCGTTCCGCATCGCCCGAGGCGGTTTTTTGTTTGCACACAAAAAAACTGCCCGCACAGCTGTTGCGCGGGCAGGGGGATACGGCAGTTGCTTTAGTTCTTTTCCACCAGAGCCTTCTGAGCCTTTTCCTCGGGGATGAGGTTGGTCATGCTCTTGAGGCTGATGCCGATGGTGGAGAGGTTGTGCAGCATAGCGGAGGACGCAGGCTGCAGGATGCCCATTGCCCCCAGCGCGATGAGGGCAGAGTTGAAGGTCAGCACGAAGCGGTAGTTGGCGCTGACACGGCGCTGCAGGGAGTTGGCGATGGTCTTGAGGACGACCAGCTCCTCGAGGCTGTCGGCCTTGATGGTCACGTCTGCGATCTCGCGGGCGATGGCAGCGCCGGAGTTGATGGCGATGCCGACGTCAGCGGCAGAGAGGGCGGGGGAGTCGTTGATGCCGTCGCCGATCATCACGACGGTGTGGCCCTCGCTCTTGGCCTTCTGGACGAAAGCAGCCTTGTCCTCGGGCAGGACTTCGGCGAAGAACTGGTCCACACCCACCTGCTTTGCGATGGCGGCGGCGGTGCGCTCGCTGTCACCGGTCATCATGACGGTGTTGGTGATGCCGAGGCCGCGCAGAGCGCGCAGCACGCGGGAAGCTTCCGGACGCAGCGGGTCGGCGATGCAGATGACGCCGGCCAGACGGCCCGAAGCGGCCAGATAGAGGTGAGAATACTCCGGCTCAAGGTTATCGAACTTCTCGCGCTCGTCCTCGGGGATGGTGCAGTGCTCGTCCTCAAAGACGAAGTGGTGGCTGCCGATGACGACCCGCTCACCGCTGACGCGGCTGGCGATGCCGTGGGCCACGATATACTCTACCTCGGAGTGCATCTCTTCGTGGGAGATGCCGCGCTCTTTGGCCTCCCGGACGACGGCGTTGGCCATCGAGTGGGGGAAGTGCTCCTCGAGGCAGGCGGCCAGCTGCAAAACCTCGCTCTCGCTGCAGCCGGAGAAGGGGACGACCTTGACCACCTTGGGGGTAGCGCGGGTCAGGGTGCCGGTCTTGTCGAAGACGATGGTGTCAGCCTTGGACAGGGTCTCGAGGTACTTGCCGCCCTTGACAGTGATGTGGCTTGCGCCGCACTCGCGCATGGCAGAAAGAACGGCCAGCGGCATGGAGAGCTTGAGGGCGCAGGAGAAATCGACCATCAGACAGGAGATGGCGCGGGTGGCGTTCCGGGTCAGGGCGTAGGTGACGACGGTAGCGCCGAGGCACCAGGGGACCAGACGATCGGCCAGAACCAGCGCACGGTTCTCGGTGCTGGACTTCAGCTTCTCGGATTCCTCGATCATGGCCACGATCTTGTCGTAGCGGTTTGCGCCGCCCTCGGCTCTGGTGGTCAGGACGCACTCGCCCTCTTCCACCACAGTGCCGGCGTAGACGGTGGCACCGATGGTCTTGCGCACCGGCATGGACTCGCCGGTCAGAGCAGCCTGGTTGACCATGGCTTCGCCCTCGATGACGGTGCCGTCCAGCGGGATCATGTTGCCGGAGCGGACGACGATCTCATCGCCGGGGTGGACCTTGGTGAGCGGCATGAGCACTTCGGTACCCTGTGCGCGGACCCAGACCTTATCGACATTCAGGGCCATGCTGCGGGCCAGGTCGTCGAGGCTCTTCTTGCGGGTCCACTCCTCCAGCAGGGAGCCGACGTTGAGCAGGAACATGACGGAGCCTGCGGTGGCGAAATCGCCCCGCAGGATGGAAACGCCGATGCTCAAAGCATCCAGCACCTCGACTTCCAGTTTGCGGCGCCACAGGCAGCACACACCCTTCCAGAGGAACTTGATGGAGCGGAACACGGTGTAGGCGGCGTTGAGCGGGGCGGGCAGGAACAGCTCGCGCAGCACCCGGCCTGCCAGGAGGTTATACATCTTTTCCTGATATTCCTGATTGATGCGGCGGCTGTCGGCGCTGGTGACCAGTGCGTCCAGCTCGGGGTCATCGAAACGGTAGGTGCTCAGGGCGGCGACGGCGTCCTTGCGGGAGCCGGTGTAATACACCACCACATCGCCCGTCCGCTCGTAGACCTTGGCCTTGCTCACGGCGTCGTGGTGGTTCAGATAGGCTTCCAGCACATCGGCCCGGTGCAGGGTCATCCGCACATTGCAGACGTGTACCCGCAGACGGCCGCGGCTCTCATGAAGAATAGTACATTTCATATCAGAATATCCTCTGCGTATTGCAAAAAATAACCATAAAAAGAGCCGCCCGCAGGCGGCTCAGAGACTGCAAAATTACTCGTTGGTCTCGGCGGTCTCTGCCTCAGCAGCGTCCTCGATGACCTCAGCCTCAGCCTTGGCAGCGCGGGCCTCGTTGATGGCCTTTGCATCCTCGAGGATGTCACCGGCCTGCTCCTGGACCTTGCTGACGGTCTCCATGGTGGAGTCCTTCATGCGCAGGACAGCAGCGGTGGTCTGGGTGTAGACCTTCTTGGCATCGCTGCTGGACAGCAGCTTGAAACCAGCGGAACCGAACAGGGTGCCGGCAGCGAACAGAGCGATCTTCTTCATATCGAACATAGTAGTATACCTTCCTTTTTATCGTATTCCCTCATGTACCCCAAAGGGCATGGGATAAGTGTTTCTGCCGTTATTATAACGCGGTTTTTGGAAAATTCAAGGGATTTTGATGATGTTTATATCTGCTAACATTTTACGATGAGTAGTTAGAAATGTCTATCTTTACGTGTTTTTTGGTACAAACTACAGTTTGTATTTTCAAACAAACTCCAAGGTGCCGAAGAAATATAACAAAGAGTCTTGCGCTGAGAGGTGCATTCATTGTACAATAAAAAGGTATGCGATAAAATCGACAGGGCCGGGACGTTCCGGCCTGTAAAAATAAGTGAGGCTGGATATGGAAAAGAAAGATATTCGTGTGCTGGCGCTCGACCTCGACGGCACCCTGACCAATGACCAGAAGGTCGTCACCCCCGTCACCCGCGCAGCGCTGGACGCCGCTGCTGCCAAAGGCGTGACCATCGTGCTGGCCTCGGGCCGTCCCACGGCAGGCATCATGCCGCTGGCAAAGGAGCTGGGACTGGATAAAAAGGGCGGCTGCATCCTCTCGTATAACGGCGGTGCCATCATCGACTGTGCCACCGGCGAGACGCTCTACCGCAAGCAGCTGGATGCAAAGTATGTGCCGCAGCTCTGTGCCTTCGCCAGGGAGCAGGGCGTGGTTATCATTACCTATAATAAGCAGGGCGTTGTCACCGAAAGCTCCGAGGACGAGTGGGCGCTGAAGGAGTGCTTTACCTGCAAGCTGCCCATGCAGAAGGTGGAGGATCTCGCCGCCTATGTGGATTATCCCATCTGCAAGATGCTCATTACCCTCGACCCCGCCCGCCGCAGCGAGGTGCTGGAAGCAGGCCGGAAACAGTTTGCGGGCGAGATCGACCTCTACCCGTCCAGCCCCTTCTTCATCGAGGCTGTGCCGCTGGGGGTCGCCAAGGACGTGAGCCTCGGCAGTCTGCTGGAAAGCAGGGGGCTGACCCGCGACAACCTCATGGCCTGCGGCGACGGCCTCAACGATTGCTCTATGATACGCTTTGCCGGCGTGGGTGTGGCCATGCAGAATGCAGAGCCCCCCGTCAAGGAGGCGGCGGACTATGTGACCGTCGCCGACAACAACCACGACGGCGTGGCTGAGGCCATTGAGAAGTTCATTTTTTGAAAGGATACCAGACGCAAATGCCGCGCAACTTAGTTTTATTCGATTTGGAGTGGAACATCGGCTATCAGCCGTTTATCTTTAATTATCACGGCGTCCAGCAGACGTTCCGGGGGGAGATCATTGAAATTGGCGCCGTCAAGATCGACGAGGACGCCAATGTGCTGGATACCTTCTCCATCCACCTGCGTCCCCGCATCTTCCGCTGCCTGCAGCACCACATCGCCAAAGTCACCGGTCTGACGCAGGAGGACCTCGACAAGGGCGAACCCATCATCCAGGGCCTCCGCCGCTTTATGAAGTGGTGCGGCCCGGACGCCGAGTTCGCCGAGTGGGGCATGGATGATGTGCCGGTGCTCAAGCAGAACCTTTTCCTCTGCAATCTCGACGAGAGCCGCCCGACGGTCTGGTACGACCTGCAGCAGCTCTTTCTACGGGAGTACCCCCGCAAGGAAGGCGAGGGGATGAAGCTGGAAAATGTCGTCACCCGGATGGGCATCCCGCTGGAACGCCCCTTCCACGACGCTCTGTCCGACACCCTCTACACCGCCGACCTCTGCCGTATGCTCGACCTGCGGGCCGGACTGGCCGCTTACCCCAGCGAGGAGGACACCCTGCGCCAGAGCCTTTGCCCCACGCCGGGCGACTACCGGGATTTCAGGGTCTTCCGGGGCTATCTGGACCAGTCTATGTGGAAGCTGGACCCCGTCATCGGCACGATGGCCTGCCCGGTCTGCGGCACGGCCCTGCAGCCGGATGACGTCTGGCTGAAAAAAGGAAGCAGCGGCTGGTACACGCTGTCCCAATGTCCCGTCTGTAAGGGCCGGGGCGGCGAGGCAGGCCGGGGCGTGTTCCAGAAATACCGGATGTCGCGCCGGGACGGCCTGCACTGGGCCTTCGCCCGCTGCGTCCAGATGCCGGACGATGCAAGCCTGGTCCGCTGGAAAAAGCAGAAAGCCCAGTATCTGGAGCGTCAGCGCCTCAAGGCCGAACGGCAGGCCGCCGAAGCAGAGGCCGCCCGGCACATCTTCTGAGGCAGAAGAATAAAATATCGTGCAGGAAAGAACGACGCTGTTTCGTATTGTAAGGAGAGACAGGAAGAATAAGGCAAAAAAGCTCAGATTTTGTTCATATCCCGGTCATAGATGCTGGATATACTAAGAAGGAACATCAGGCAGAAACGAAAGGGAAGGTACGAGCACGATGGAAACGACGCTCATCGATGGGCTCCACCAGCTGGGTACGCTGGAATTCTGGGAGGCATTGTTAGAGGGCTTTGAAGGGCTGGGGCCGTTGGTCCCTATCCTGCTGGCGATGGTGGAATCCATTTTTCCGCCGCTGCCCCTCATCGCCATCGTGGCCCTCAATATCGCGGCCCACGGCGGATTTCTTGGCTTCGTCTACAGCTGGCTCGGTGTGGCCGCAGGCGGCACGGTGGTGTTTTTGTTCTGGCGGCGGGTGGTCAAGCGCTTTTTCTGGAAGCTGGCCTCTCGCTCCGAACAGCTGAAAAAGGCCCAGCAGTGGGTCAGCCATGTGGACACCGCCACCCTCTTCATGCTGGCGGTCCTGCCCTTCACGCCCACGTCGTTCCTGCATCTGGCCTTCGGCATCTCGGACTTTGACGAGAAACGCTATCTGCTCACCCTTCTGGCGGGCAAGGCCGTTATGGTGGCCATGATGGCTCTCTTCGGCCAGTCGCTGCTCAGCGCGCTGAAAAATCCGGTGTATCTCATCCTCGCCATCGCCATCTGGGCCGGGATGTACTGGGTGAGCAGGAAGTTCTGTAAGAAGCACGATTTGGATCGATAAAATTGCGAAGCGCTTGACTTTTTTGCTGAGAGTGCATATAATAAAAGCAATGAAGGAAGATATTGCTTCATAGGTTTTCACCAATGAGCAAACAGAAGCCCCACGGTATTGCAGTACCGCGGGGCGTTTTGCTTACCAGGGGTTAGTGCTTACCGGCCTTGCAACAGCGACGACCGCCGCCAGTGGCGGAAACAGGGAGGAGCTGTTGGGGCCGCGGCCAGCAGGATGCGAGCGGCAGCGAAGCAGACGCTGGGAGCCGCAACCCGGGTTCCTTAAATAAAATAAGCACAAGAAAAGCCGCTGTACAGCTGTGAAAAGCTGCACGGCGGCTTTTGTGGTAGTACGCTTAGTTCTCGGCCAGATTACCGGTATAGAGCTGGTAATACTTGCCCTTCTTGGCGATAAGCTCGTCGTGGCTACCGCGCTCGATGATGCGGCCCTGCTCCAGGACCACGATGCAGTCTGCGTTGCGGACAGTGGAGAGGCGGTGGGCGATGACGAAGCTGGTGCGGCCGTACATCAGGCCGTCCATGCCGCGCTGCACCAGAGCCTCGGTGCGGGTGTCGATGGAGGAAGTAGCCTCATCGAGGATGAGCACCGGCGGGTCGGCGACGGCTGCACGGGCGATGGCCAGAAGCTGGCGCTGGCCCTGCGACAGGTTCGCACCGTCGCCGGTCAGCATGGTGTTGTAGCCCTCGGGCAGGCGCTTGATGAAGCCGTCGGCGTTGGCCAGACGGGCTGCGGCGATGCACTCCTCGTCGGTGGCTTCCAGACGGCCATAGCGGATGTTCTCCATGACCGTGCCGGTGAACAGGTGGGTATCCTGCAGCACGATGCCCAGAGAGCGGCGGAGGTCGGCTTTCCTGATTTTATGGATGTTGATGCCGTCGTACCGGATCTTGCCGTCCTGGATGTCGTAGAAGCGGTTGATGAGGTTGGTGATGGTGGTCTTGCCGGCGCCGGTGGAGCCGACGAAGGCGATCTTCTGGCCCGGACGGCCATAGAGGTTGATGTCGTGCAGGACAGTCTTGTTCGGTACATAGCCGAAATCGACATCCGTAAAGGTGATGTCGCCTTCCAGCTTGTGGTAGGTGGTGGTGCCGTCATGGTGGGGGTGCTTCCAGGCCCAGATGCCGGTGCGCTCGTTGGTCTCCACGAGGTTGTCGTCCTTGTCGTACTTGGCGTTGATGAGGGTGACATAGCCCTCATCGGTCTCGCTGGGCTCATCCATCATCTTGAAGATGCGCTCTGCACCGGCCAGTGCCATGATGATGCTGTTGGCCTGCATGGACACCTGGCTGATGGGCATATTGAAGCTCTTGTTCAGGGACAGGAAGGCCATGACAGTACCCAGCGTGACGCCGCCCATGCCGGTGACAGCCATGGCTGCGCCCGCCAGAGCGCAGATGGCATAGCTGATGTTGCCCAGCTGGGCAGTGACGGGCATGATGATGTTGGCGAAGCTGTTGGCCTGCTTGGCGCTGTCCTTGAGCTTGTCGTTCAGCTCGCGGAAGCCCTCGAGGGCCTTCTGCTCGTGGGTGAAGACCTTGACGACCTTCTGGCCTTCCATCATCTCTTCGATGTAGCCGTTCACTTTGCCGAGGTCGCGCTGCTGTGCGATGAAGTACTTGCCGCTCTGCTGGGTGATCTTCTTGGAGCAGAAGAGCATCAGGGCTACCATCAGCATGGTGACGATGGTGAGCTGCCAGCTCAGCATGCACATGCTGGCAAAGACGGAAACGATGGTGATGGCGCTGGATACCAGCTGCGGGATGCTCTGGCTGAGCATCTGGCGGAGGGTATCCACGTCGTTGGTGTAGACGGACATGATGTCGCCGTGGGGATGGGCGTCAAAGTAGCGGATGGGCAGGCTCTCCATGTGGATAAAGAGCTGGGTGCGCAGGTTGCGCAGGGTACCCTGGGTGACGTTGACCATGATGCGGGCGTTGAGCCATGCGGCGAGGATGCCCACCACATAGATGCAGCCGACGCGCACCAGCGCACCGGCCAGCGGTGCAAAGCTGGGGTCCTGCTGCTGGGTCATGGGGATGATATAGTCGTCGATAAGGGTCTGCAGGAACAGGCTTGCCTGCACATTGGCCAGCGCACTGACCACGATGCAGATGAGCACGAGGATGCAGTGAGGCAGATAGTGCCGGAACACCTCTGCCATGATGCGCTTGAGCAGCTTGCCCGGGTTCTCGACCTTCGGACGGGGGCCTCCCATGCCGCGGGGGCCGGGGCCATGGACGACTTTTGCTTTCTGTTCTGCCATTACTGCTCACCTCCCTGCTTGTCGAAGTCACCGCCGCCCTGAGTCTGGCTGTTGTAGACTTCCTGATAGATCGCGTTGTTCTTCAGCAGTTCCTCGTGGGTGCCGAGGCCGTTGATCTGGCCGTTGTCCAGCACGAGGATGCGGTCGGCATCCTGCACCGAGGAAATGCGCTGTGCAATGATGATCTTGGTGGTGCCGGGGATCTCCTCACGGAATGCCTTCCGGATCTTTGCGTCGGTGGCGGTATCCACGGCACTGGTGGAGTCGTCGAGGATGAGGACCTTCGGCTTGCGCAGCAGGGCGCGGGCGATGGTCAGACGCTGTTTCTGGCCGCCGGACACGTTGGAGCCGCCCTGCTCGATCCAGGTGTTGTACTTGTCCGGGAAGCGCTCGATGAACTCATCGGCGCAGGCCAGCTTCGCCACACGGATGCACTCTTCCTCGCTGGCGTTCTCATTGCCCCAGCGGAGGTTGTCGAGGATGGTGCCGGAGAACAGGACGTTCTTCTGGAGCACCATGGAGATCTCGTGGCGGAGGACGTCGAGGTTATAATCCCGGACATCCACGCCGCCCACGCTGACAGTGCCGGTCTCGGCGTCGTACAGGCGGGGGATGAGCTGCACCAGACTGGACTTTGCGCTGCCGGTGCCGCCGATGATGCCCAGTGTCTCGCCGGGCTTGATGTCAAAGGTGATGTCGTTCAGGACAGGCTGGCCGGAGCCGTGCTTGTACTTGAAGGTGACGTGGTCGAAGCGGATGCTGCCGTCCTTGACTTCCTGCACGGGAGCCTTGGCGGGGGGCAGGTCGGTCGTCTCGTCCAGGACTTCCACGATACGCTTTGCGGAAGCGGCGGACATGGAGATCATGACGAAAGCCATGCTCAGCATCATCAGAGCCATCAGGATGTTCATGATGTAGCCGAACAGAGCGTTCAGCTGGCCGGTGGTCAGCGCGCCGTGCAGGATGTACTTTGCGCCGAACCAGCTCAGGGCAATGTTGCAGCCGTAAATAGCCGTCAGCATGGCGGGGCTATTGAAGCTCAGACGGCTCTCTGCGTTGACGAACTGCTGATACAGACCCTCGCAGGCTTTGGTGTACTTCTCGTTCTCGAAGCCCTCGCGGACGAAACTCTTGACCACGCGGATGGCAGAGACATTCTCCTGCACCGAGGCGTTCAGGTTGTCGTAATTCTTGAAAACACGGTCAAAAATTTTGAAGGTGGGGACCATGATGCTTGCCAGCACGGCCAGCAGGAAGGCGACAGCCACCACGAAGATGAGGGCCAGAGGGCCGCCGATGCTGAACGCCATGATGAGTGCGAACACCAGATGGACCGGGGCGCGCACACACATGCGCTCCATCATCTGGAAGGCGTTCTGCAGGTTGGTCACGTCGGTGGTCATACGGGTGACGAGGCCGGCGGTGGAGAATTTGTCGATGTTGGAGAAGGAGTAGTGCTGGATGTTCTCGTACATCGCGTCACGCAGGTTGCCGGCAAAGCCGGTGGACGCCTCGGCGGCGTACTTGCCGGCCAGAATGCCCAGCAGCAGGGCGATGGCCGCCACTGCGAAGGTGAGCAGGCCGTATTTGACGATGGCGTTCATATCGCCCTTTTCAATGCCAAGGTCGATGATGAACGCCATGATGGTGGGCAGCAGGATGTCCATGACTGCTTCCAGCGCGGAAAACATCGGCGTCAGGAGAGCGGCGCGTCTGTATTCGCCCAGATGGGAAGCAAGCTTCTTTATCATACTTTGAGCCTCCTTTGATAAATTGTTTGGTACGGAACAATTTTATACAAAACAATATTAAAGTCAATGCTTTTTCCAAAGTTTCGGAAAAAGTTCATATTTGTTTCACTTTAGTCCCAGATACAGCTTATTCAGCAGCCGCAGCAGCTCGGTGTTCTCTTCTTCGGTGAGCAGGCCGGCCACATATTCGTCGGTCTGGTGGAGGGCGAGCATGGTATTTTCGTGGAACTGGCGGCCTTTTTCGGTGAGGACCAGCTGCTTGAGGCGGGCGTCCTGTGCGACGCTCTGACGGGCGATGTAGCCTTTGCGCTCCATGAGCTGTAAAATATTGGTAACGGTGGAGCGAGTGATGGAGAATTCCCGCTCGATGTCCCGCTGGAATACGGGGGTGTCGGAGTTCCGGTAGAGGTACTCCATGATCCAGCCGTGCATGGGGGTCACGGCCTCCACGCCATTGGTGCGGGAGAACTGGCCGATCTTGCGGAAGATGAGATTGTTCACCCGGCGCAGCTGGGCCGGGATGACCTGCGGCACCTCCCACGGCGGCGCGACAGGAGTGCAGCAAGGCTTGATTTCTTTACACATAGTTACCATCCTTCTGTTCGTTATATGATATGGCAGAGCTGTGAATGTTCGGAGGTCGAACTGTTTCACATGAAACTGTTTGATACAGGACTATTATGGACTAAAAAAGAGGGCTGTCAACCCTCTTTGGATGATTCGTCCCACTGGCCCAGCCCGGTGAGGATGGAAACGGCCACCTCGGGCTTATTCGTGACCACAAGCTCCGGGTCCAGCCGGAACAGCTGGCGCAGATCGTCCCGGCTGTCATTGCCCACCGGCCAGGGCGCGACCTTGAAGCCGCGGGCGTGGGCATTGGGGACAAGGTCTTTGTCCCGGAAAAAGGCATGGTACTCCGGCCCGACGTAATCCACCGGGAAGCCGAACTGGGCCACATAGTTCACAAAATCCGTCTGATAATAATACTGCTGCAGAATTTCGGCCAGGTTCATGCCGGGGTAGATGGAGTAGAGAAAATCGAGACGGTCTTTCAGGTAGTAGATGAGGATGCTGTTCTCTTCGTCCAGACTGCTGGGATCTTCCAGCAGAGCGGCCGCTTCGCTGAGGGCCTGGGGGCTGGAAAGCTTCTCCACGAGAGGGTCGGTCTTCTTGAGGCCCAGCTTCTCCCAGAAGGTGGCCGGCTGGCTGAGCTGGGATTCGGGGCTGAGGGTCATGGCGCAGGTGGCCATCTGGGGCATCCGCTCCTTCACCCGGCGGAGGGTGCCGTACTCGAAGGAGGTGAGCACGGCCTTTTCTTCCAGCCCGGCGTCAAGGACGGCGTCGATGACCCGGTCCACGATCTCTTCGTCCCGGTCAAAGTAGGGCTTCAATTCAATATGTACCATCTTGAAGTCCTGCGCAACTTCCAGAACCTCTTCGAGGGTGGGGATCTTTTCGCCCGTGAACTCCGGGCTTTTCCATTTTCCGAAATCCAGCTGGCGCAGGTCGTCGAAGTCCATATCCGGGATGTTGCCGTGGACGCCGGTCTTGAGGTCGGTGAGGTAGTCGTGGGCCACCACGAGATGACGGTCTCGGGTGATTTGAACGTCACACTCGAAGCCGTCCGCACCCAGCGTCTTTGCCAGACGGAACGCGGTCAGCGTGTTTTCGGGGGCCAGATGGGACGCGCCGCGATGGGCGATGATGAGAGGGCGCATGGCATGGACCTCCTTAAAAGACAAAAGTTGAAAAATGCGATGCTGTTACCCATGATACACGTTTTCACAAATTTCGTCAATGACGGCGTTTCGGTCAGCAAGGCAGGCGAAAATGGGGCGAAAGTACGACTTTTACCGTCAAAACGACGAAAATTTAAGCTGGATTTTAGCACTTTTCACGAGAAAAAACCAAAAATCGGCCCATTTCTCTCCTATCTGTTTCTTCCCAACGGACAATTCCTATGGTAAGATTATAGTGTAACAGGACGGCAGACAGCCTGCCAATGACCAAAAGAAAAGATACCTACGGAATAAGGGAAATGGAGAGTTTTGCTATGACTGAGTTCAAGCCCATCAAGGAAGGCAAGGTCCGTGAGATCTACGACAACGGCGACAGCCTCATCATGGTCGCCACCGACCGCATCTCTGCATTCGATGTTATCTTAAAGAATAAAGTCACCAACAAGGGCAAGGTGCTGACCCAGATGAGCAAGTTCTGGTTCGACTACACCCGCGACCTGCTGCCCAACCATATGCTGAGCGTGGACGTGAAGGAGATGCCCGAGTTCTTCCGGCAGCCCCAGTACGAGGGCCGTAGCATGATGTGCCGCAAGCTGACCATGCTGCCCGTCGAGTGCATCGTCCGCGGCTACATCACCGGCAGCGGCTGGGCCAGCTACCAGAAGACCGGCAAGGTCTGCGGCATCCAGCTGCCCGAGGGCCTGAAGGAGTCCGAGAAGCTGCCCGAGCCCATCTACACCCCCTCCACCAAGGCTGAGATCGGCGACCACGACGAGAACATCTCCTACGAGCAGAGCATCGACGTGCTGGAAAAGCTGTTCCCCGGCAAGGGCGAGGAGTACGCCACCAAGCTGCGTGACTACACCATCGCTCTGTATAAGAAGTGCGCTGAGTATGCCCTCTCCCGCGGCATCATCATCGCCGACACCAAGTTTGAGTTCGGTCTGGATGAGGAGGGCAATGTCATCCTCGGCGACGAGATGCTGACCCCCGATTCCTCCCGCTTCTGGCCGCTGGAGGGCTACGAGGCCGGCCACGGTCAGCCCTCTTTTGATAAGCAGTTCGTCCGCAACTGGCTGCTGGCCAACCCCGACAGTGATTACGACCTGCCGCAGGACGTCATCGACAAGACCATCGCCAAGTACGAGGAAGCCTACGAGATGCTGACCGGCAAGAAGCTGTAAGCACCTCCATAAATTCAACATCTGCCGCCCGCTTTGTGGAAAACCAAAGCGGGCGGTTTTTTGTGCGAAAAGTTTTTTCCTCTTGAACGGCGCGGTGGGCAGTGTTACAATAACACAAGTAATGGGCAGAGAAACGGCCCTTTGTGTGAGAAGAGAGTGCCGCGCGGACGGCGAAAGGAAACAGTCAAATGGAGATCAGCACGCGGGAAAAGATCTTGCAGATCGTCAGCCGATACGTTATCATCACCCTGAGTATCAGCATCATGACCATCGGCGTATACTTCTTCAAATTCCCCAACAACTTCGTCTTCGGCGGCGTGACCGGCGGCGCGGCCCTTGTGGCAAAGCTCACGCCCCTGTCGGCCTCAGCTTTTTCGTCCTGTGCCAATATCCTCCTGCTCATTCTGGGCTGGATATTCCTCGGCAGGGATTTTGCCATCAGCACCGGCTGGGCCACTGTCGTCATGACGGCAGAGCTGGCTCTTTTTGAAAAATATGTCCCCCTCAGCGGCCCCCTGTCCAACCAGCCCATGCTGGACCTGGTCTTCGCCATCGCCCTGCCCGCCATTGCGTCGGCTCTGCTCTTCAACGTGGGCGCGTCTTCTGGCGGCACCGATGTCGTCGCCCTCATCCTGAAAAAATACGCCCATATGAAGAACACCGGCGAGGCGCTTTTTATCACCGACTTCGTCATGGTGCTGGCAGCCTGCTTCGTCTTCGACCTCTACACCGCTCTCTACTCTTTCGTGGGTCTGACGGTCAAGAGCCTCGTCGTCGATGCCGTGCTGGAACAGATGAAGATGTGCAAGGCCATCCTCATCATCTGCGACGACAAAGACCCCATCTGTGACTTCGTCATGCGCAAGCTGGTGCGCGGCGCGACCTATACGCCCTGCTACGGTGCCTACACCGACCGGCCCCACTACATGATCTATACGACCCTCACCCACCGCGAGGCATTGCAGCTGCAGGCATTTATCCATAAGGAAAACCTCAACGCATTTATCTCGATGCTCAGCACCACCGAGGTGTTCGGCAAGGGCTTCAATCACGCATAAAAAATAATCAGCAGCGCCCGTCAGCGTGGGCATTGCGGCAGTGTTCAACCTTGCAGTCTTGATGATGCTGTAAAACGGTCTGTGTAAAGCTCATACGAAAGCTCTCCTGCAAAGGAGGGCTTTTTTGTTTGCACTCAAATGTGCTATAATAAGAAAAATGTCGTTATTTGGTGAGGAGGCTGGAATCGAATGGACTTGAAGGAGCAAAAGTACGTCTGCACCCTTGCGGAATGCAAGAGCCTGACCCGCGCCTCGGAGCGGTTGTATATCTCACAGCCTGCACTGAGCCTGTACATCAATAATGTGGAAAAGATCCTGGGGGCGCGGCTGTTCGAGCGGAATGGCCGGAAATTCGAGCTGACGTGGCTGGGCAAGCAGTATGTGGAAAAGGCTTCTCAGATGCTGGAGCTGGAGCGGCAGTTCGAGGCGGTGAGGCGGCAGACGGATCGGGAGAATGCCGGGCAGGTGCGGATCGGCATCGCACAGCGGCGCGGCATCTGGTTTCTGCCGGCGGTGCTGTCGGTGTACGAGCGGGAGTGGCCGCAGGTGGATGTGGTCATCCGGGAAGGAAATCTGGCCGATTTGACCATCATGATGAAAAACCGGGAGCTTGACCTTGTGGTGCTGAGCCAGAGCGACGTAACGTCCGAGATGGAGGCTGTCCCGCTGGGCATGGAAGATTTTCTGCTGATACTGCCCGGAGACCACCCGCTGAACGAAAAGGCGGTCCCCGTCGAAGGTTCAAAGTTCGACTTCCTTGACCCGCACCTTCTGAGCGGTGAGACGATATTTCTGAACACCGAGATGCAGAGCGCCCGGCGGGTGGAAGAGAAGATCCTGAAAGATCACAAGGTCAAGCCGGGCCGCATCCGGGTAGTACGCAATATGGAGCTTGGCGCACAGCTGGTGGCCGAGGGTCTGGGCGTGGGCTTTATCCGGCAGGGCTATCAGAAGAACATCCACTATCCGAAGCCGGTGAAATACTACACCATCGACATTTCCAGATACGGACAGGACGTTGTGGTGGCCTACCGCCGGGATGTGGAGCTGACTAAACCCATGCGAGCGATGATCATGCAGATGAAGGATGCGGCAGAGGAGTATTTGAAGCTCTGATAAACTGAACATAAGAATTCCAAAATGAAGATATAATTTTTTCAAAATGTACAAAGCACCTCCGGTTTGGTAAACTGAAAGCACCAAAAAACGGAGGTGCTTATTATGTTGGAGGAAAAACTGGAGCGAAGCGTTGAGCAGAGCGCAGCTGCCCTGACTGCAATGGCAGACGACTTCTTCGACCACCCGGAAGTGGGTCTGCAGGAGTTTCATGCATTTGAGACCCTGACCGGCTGGCTGGAAAAAGAAGGCTTCACTGTGGAGCGAGGCATTGCTGGTATGGACACCGCGTTCCGAGCTGTCTGGAAGCACGGCGAGGGCGGCCCGAACATCGGCCTGCTCTGCGAGTACGATGCTCTGGCCGGTCTGGGCCACGCCTGCGGCCACCACATGCAGGGACCGGCCATTCTGGGCGCAGCCAAGGCACTGAAAGATGCAGCCATCGACGCACCGTATACCATCACGGTCTACGGCACGCCTGCCGAAGAGAGCATCAGCGGCAAGGTCGTGATGCTGGAAAACGGCTGTACCTTTGAGGAGCTGGATGTGGCGCTCATGATGCACGGCGGCCCGGCCACGCAGGTGGACGTCAAGTCGCTGGCACTCAACAAGCTCAAGATCATCTACCACGGTGTCTGCTCTCACGCAGCGCTCAAGCCCGAAAAGGGCCGCAGCGCACTGGACGGCCTGATCCTGGCCTGTCAGGGCGTCGAGTTCCTGCGGGAGCATGTTCCCTCGGATGTTCGGATGCACTATACCATCGTCAACTGCGGCGGCACGGCGGCAAATGTGGTACCCGGCTATGCAGAAGCGAGTATGTATGTCCGCTCCTACAATCGTACGGAGTTGGACGGCGTGGTGGCCCGCGTCAGGAAGGTACTTCAGGGCGCAGCCATGATGACCGAGACGGAAGTGGAGATCATCGAGGAAAAGAGCCTCGACAACAAGATCCCGGTGCTGGCTCTCAACGAGCTGGTGATGGAGCAGGCCGAGAAGGTCCATGCTCCCTGCATCCGTCCGGCCCGCCAGAAGACCGGTTCCACCGACTTCGGCAACGTGATGCGCCATGTACCCGGCACCTGCATCCGCGTGGCCTTTGTCCCGGAGGGGGCGGCGGCTCACTCGCAGGAGTATCTGGACGCCGGCAAGACCGAAGCGGCCCACAATGCGGTGGTCTACGGCGCAAAGATCCTGGCTCTGACGGGCGCACAGCTCATTGAAGACCCGGAAAAGCTGGAAGCCATCAAGAAGGAATTCCATGAGAATCTGGCCAAAGAACTGAACGGCCAGAGCTGACGCTTTGGTGTGTCAAAAGAGAGGAAAAAATTATGGAAACGAAAAAGAAACAATTCAAGATGCCGCATACCTTCGTCATCATCGGCATCATCATCCTGCTTGCGGTCCTGCTGACCTGGATCATCCCGGCAGGCTCCTACACCCGCTTCGAGAACGAAGCAGGCATCAAGGTCATCGACCCCAACGATTTCAACTACATTGATAAGACTCCCGTCAACCCGCTTGAAATTCCTCTGTACATCGTCAAGGCTTTCATCAAGCGCATTGATCTGATGCTGGTCATCATGTTCGCAGGCGGTGCTTTCCACATCCTGACCAAGACCGGCGCACTCCACGCCGTGGTGGCCAAGATGGCGAAGATCTTCTCCACCCGCGTCTATCTGTTCCTGCCCATCCTGACGCTGGTGTTCGGCCTCATCTGCACCACGCAGGGCGTCAACCTGTTCATTGCCTTTGCGCCCATCATGGTCATGATGGCCTTTGCGATGGGTCTGGACTCCATCACCGGTGCATCCATCATCCTGCTGGGCGGCGCAATCGGCTTCTCCACTGGCCCTCTGAACATCAACACCACCATCGTGGCTCAGAAAATCGCCGGTCTGCCGCTGTATTCCGGCGTGGGATACCGCTTTATCTGCTTTGCTGTGTTCTATGTTATCACGAACATCTACCTCATCCGCTACGCACTGAAGATCCAGAAGAACCCCGAACTCAGCCCCATGTACGAGCTCGACAAGACCAGCGAGTTCCGCGACGCTGCGGACCTCGACTCCTTCGGCAAGCTGGACGCCCGCAAGATCCTCATCATGCTGGTCTTCTTCGCATCCCTTATCCTCATCGTCTACGGCGGCATCAAGCTCGACTGGGATATGTCTGAGACCGCAGCTGTCTTCCTCGCACTGGCTGTCATCGAAGGCGTACTGGGCGGCTTTGGCCCCTCCGCGATCTCCAAGGAGTTCCTTGAGGGCTGCAAAAAGATGCTGGGCGCTGCCTTCATCATCGGCATGGCACAGGCCATCAGCAGCATCATGAACGCCGGTCACATCACCGATACCGTTGTCCATGCACTGGCAAACGGCCTGAACTTCGTCCCCACCATCCTGCTCGGACCCGCCATGCTGCTGGCAAACACCATTATCAACGTCTTCCTGACTTCCGGCAGCGGTCAGGCCGCAGCTGTCATTCCCATTCTGGCACCTCTGGCCGACCTCGTGGGCGTTACCCGTCAGACCGCGATCCTTTCCTTCAACTTCGGCGATGGCTTCTGCAACTACGTCCTGCCCACTTCCACCGCTCTGATGGGCATCATCAGCGCCGTGAACATCCCCTATGACCGTTGGATGAAGTTCATGTGGAAGCTGTTCCTCATCTGGCTGGCCGTCGGTTCTGTGATGCTGATGATCGCACAGGCGATCCACCTCGGCCCCATGTAAACCGGAAGGCGGCAAAAAATCAGACTATGGCGTCAACAATAAAGGAAATCAAAAATCCATGGCTCCGGACGCTGGCAGAGTATGGCCTCATCACCGTCAGCATCTGGATCATGGTCATCGGCATCTACTTTTTCAAATTCCCGAACCACTTCGCCTTCGGCGGCGTGACCGGCTTTTCCACCGTGTTCAGCCAGCTGCTCCACTGCTCGGCAAGTACCTTCACCACCGTGGCCAACTACGCGCTGCTGGTACTGGGCTTCATCTTTCTGGGCAAGAGTGTCGGCGTCCGCACTGTTTATGCGACCATCGTGATGTCGGTGAGCCTGCAGGCACTGGACGCGTTGGTGCCGATGCATGGCACTCTGACCGACCAGCCGATGCTGGAGCTGGTATTTGCCATTATGCTCCCGGCGATCGGTTCGGCGATCCTGTTCAACATCGACGCATCCTCGGGCGGCACGGATGTCATCGCCATGATTTTGAAAAAGTACACCAGCATGAACATCGGTTCTGCCCTGATGGCAGCGGATGTGGCGGCTGTGGGCCTCTCGTTTGCAATGTACGGCCCCTCCACCGGTCTGTTCTCCGTCATGGGTCTGGTGGCCAAGTCGATGGTGGTGGACAACGTCATCGAGAATATGAACCTCTGCAAGTGCTTCAACATCGTGTGTGAGCACCCGCAGCCCATCTGCAACTTCATCATCCACGAGCTGAACCGCAGTGCGACCACCTTTGAAGCGCGCGGTGCGTACTCTGACGCCCACAAGACGGTCATCATGACCACCATGCGGCGCAGTCAGGCCATCCGCCTGCGCAACTTCATCCGCCAGCAGGAGCCGACAGCCTTTATCATGATAGAAAATTCCAGCGAGATCATCGGTAAGGGCTTCAGCCCCGTGTAAAAAAGGACTTTTCCGCAGCAGGCAAAACGCACAGCCAGTGGTTTTGCCTGCTTTGCACTACCCATTCCCTTTTTGGATGGATAAGGATTCCATCTTTTCATTTCACAAATGCTGCCGAGTGCGGTAGGATAGAGCTGAGAAAAAGGCAAAAACAGCGTCGGATGGCAGCTTGTGCAGGAAAGGAGGGAAAATGGAAGAGAAAATGCGCCAGCAGCATGACCAAATGGAATAAATCTTGTGTACAAGAGAAATTTTTGGCGATTCTTAACGAATATTAAGACTGACGCTATGCCTTTTGTAAGATTGTCCGATTATGATAGAACCATCAGGAGCGGCGCAGTGAGGTGCCGCCCCGCAAGTACGGTATAACGATTGAAGAAACCACCTGCCAAGGAGGAAAAAAGCATGGAGATCAAGAAAGCAGCCACGGCTGGCACTCTGGAATCCAGCGACTGCATGGTGACCGTCGAGCCGGGTGAGGGTAAGATCGATTTCTCCCTCGAAAGCTCTGTCATCCACCAGTATGGCAACCAGCTGCGCAAGGTCGCGCTGGAGACCCTGAAGAATCTGGACATCGACAACGTCCGCATCACCATCGTGGACAAGGGCGCACTGGACTGCACCCTGAAGGCCCGCATCGAGGGCGCGGTGTTCCGCTCTGTTGACCAGTATGAGAATCTGCCCTGGGGAGGTGCCATTCGATGAATAATCCGAACAAGAAGCGCCTGCGCCGCACGATGATGTTCCTGAATGCGCAGAAGCCCGGCCTCATCAAAGACCCTTACATCTATAAGGCCGACTCCCTGATGCTGGACCTGGAGGACGCTGTGGCCGAGAACCAGAAGGATGTCGCCCGTTTCAGCCTGTACCACGCCCTGAAGACCGTGGACTACCGCGGTGCCGAGCGGGTCGTCCGTATCAACGGTCTGGACACTCCCTACTGGCGTGAAGACATCCGTGCCTGCGTGGCCGGCGGCTGCGATTCCATCCGCATCCCCAAGACCGAGCACGCTGAGGATGTCCACCGCGTGGCTGCTGCTATCGCCGAGGACGAGAAGACCTATGGCCGTCCCGAGGGCGAAGTCCTCATCATCGCCGCTCTGGAGTCTGCCCGCGGCGTCATGAACGCTCTGGAGATCTGCGAGAGCGATGAGCGCCTGTTCGGCATCGCACTGTCCGGCGGCGACTACACCAAGGACCTGCAGACCCACATCACCGGCACCGGCATCGAGCTGATGGGCGCCCGCCAGCAGATGATCATTGCAGCCCGCGCCGCAGGCGTGCAGTGCTTCGACACCGTTTACACCGACCTGAAGGATATGGACGGCTTCCGCAAGGACGTGGAGAACATCCACCTGATGGGCTTCGACGGCAAATCCATCATCAACCCCCGTCAGATCCCCATCGTCCACGAGATCTTTACGCCCACCCAGAAGGACATCATCTTCGCCGAGAAGGTCGTCAAGGAGATCGACAGCAAGAAGGCTCTGGGCATCGGCGTCTTCACCGTGGACGGCAAGATGATCGACATCGCCTTCTACGACGGTGCAAAGCGCACCATCGATCTGGCAAAGGCATCCGGCGTGTATAAGGGGGATTTGTAATTATGTTGAACGCAGTCGGCAGAGAAATTCCCGAAGAGATCCTCGAGCGCACCGGCAAAGAGGTCTTCCAGGGCAACAATTATAAAGACGGCAAGGCTTTCCAGAAGGCCAGCCCGAAGGTCACCCCCGTGATGCGCAATGACCACGACAAGATGGTCAAGGACATCCACGAGGCTCTGGTCAAGTGCAATGCCCACGACGGCATGACCGTCTCCTTCCACCACCACTTCCGCGAGGGCGACCTCGTGGTCTGCATGGTCATGGAAGAGATCCACAAGATGGGCTTCAAGAACATCACCCTGAGCGCAAGCTCTCTGGGCAAGGCTCATGACGCCCTCGTCCCCATGATCGAGGACGGCACCATCGTCAACATCGAGTCCTCCGGCGTCCGCGGCAAGATCGGCGATGCCATCTCCCACGGCAAGCTGAAGGGGCTGGCCACCATGCGCAGCCACGGCGGCCGTGTCCGCGCCATCGAGACCGGTGAGACTCACGTTGACATCGCTTTCATCGGCGCACCTTCCTGCGACGAGTACGGCAACTGCTCCGGCATGGGCGGCAAGACCAACTGTGGCGTCCTGAGCTATGCTTACGTGGACGCTGAGATGGCGGACTATGTCGTCGCTGTTACCGATTGCCTCGTGGACTACCCCAACTACCCCGCAGAGATCAACCAGACCAAGGTGGATTACGTCTGCGTCGTGGACCAGATCGGCATCCCCGAGAAGATCGCTACCGGCGCTGCAAAGCCCACCACCGACCAGCGCAAGATCCTGATGGCTGAGTACTGCACTCAGGTCGTTGCAAACACCCCCTACTTCAAGGACGGCTTCTCTTATCAGACCGGTGTCGGCGGCGCATCCATCGCCTCCACCATCTCTCTGTCCAAGATCATGGAAGAGAAGAACATCCACATGGGTCTGGGCGTCGGCGGTCTGACCAAGCCCATGTGCGAGCTGCTGGACCGCGGTCTGGCCCGCAAGCTGGTGGATACCCAGGACTTCGACCTGGACGCTGTCAACAACGTCGCTTCCAACCCCAACCATTTCCCCATCTCTGCTGGCGAGTACGCAAGCCCCATGAACAAGGGCGCTTTCGTCAACAAGCTGGATTATGTCATCCTGGCCTCTCTGGAAGTGGATACCCACTTCAACTGCAACGTCGTCGTCGGCTCCGATGGCATCATCACCGGCGCACAGGGCGGCCATCCCGATACCGCACAGGGTGCAAAATGCACCATCGTCATCGCTCCTCTGCTGCAGGGCCGCATCCCGGCCATCTGCACCGACGTGACCACCGTCACCACCCCGGGCGAGAGCGTTGACATCGTCGTCACCGACTACGGCGTGGCCGTCAACCCCCGCCGTCCCGACCTGCTGGAGGCTCTGAAGGCCGCTGACTGCGTGCCTCTGAAGACCATCGAGGAGCTGCGCGACATCGCCTACTCCATCGTCGGCGAGCCGGAGAAGGTCCAGTTCGGCGACCGCATCGTGGGCATCATCGAGGCCCGCGACGGCACTGTCATGGACGTCGTCCGCGAAGTCAAGCCTTTCTCTTTCCGCGAAGATTGAGTGATATAGCGTAAAAGCGGGAATGTGGCTTGCCAACCACGCTTCGGAATGGATTCACGGAGATTCCTTCGCTCTTCTCACCCCCGCTTTTGCGGCTAAATATGCACACAAACTTCATGCGATTCTCCTTTTTCAAGGTTTTGTGTTTTATACCGGCATAAAACCAGAGAGCAGCCAACTGCACCGCGCGCAGTTGGCTGCTCTTCTTTGTTTATCGGATTAATTTGGCAAAAATAAAAATGCGGATTTACATGGAGCAGAGTTTTCGGACAGTCTGGACAAAATCCTCTTCGCTGTCCAGAATGTGATAAGGTGCATACTCTCCGTAAGCGTTGGGACGGCTGATGGTCACAAGCTGAATGCCATGTGGTACTGCAAACTGGTTCAGCTGCCGCTTCAAATCCACAAGGTGGATACCATGAACAGTCTTGAGCGCGTAGCAGCCGTGGGCATTTTTATTTTTGGCAACCAGATAGCACATCGTGCAGCACCTCCTCAAAGGTTTCAAGATTGAAAAATTCTCCATGCTCGTACCGTTCTCTCAGGATACAACCGATGGAGTTTGGATAGTCTTTCTTATAAAGGTAATCGTGCAGCCAGTTGTTGAGCTGGCGGTCATAGAGCGTGTTAAACTGCAGCTCAATCGGATAGTGGAAGTTGTCGGCATGGTAATAGAGATGAACACCCCGGTAGCCGTCATCACGGGCTTTTCCGCGAGACATATCCACAACCTTGAGCCGCGGGGAAACGAGAGAAAGGACTTCCGTGTAATCGTCACAGTAGGAGCGGAAGCCCAGAATGTCGTTGAAAACTTTCAGAACAGGACGGTCAGGATAGTAGCGCTCATACTTGGTGCGGATGGATTCCTCTGACTTGATGCGATAGTCGATGGCGACTTCACCCAAGAGCGGATTCATGTCCAGCCATTCAGCGGCAGACAGCGCATCCAGAAGGAGAGACTCTTTGTCAAAAGAGCCGAGGTTGTTTTTGAGCGAACGCCCCAGTTGGGATGGATACGAAAGCTCTGCAAGGAGTGGCAGAGAAAGTCCGTTGACTTCTAAAAGTCCCATAGAATGCACCTCCTGACGGAAAACTATTCAAGAATACCATGTTTTCAGGAGAGACGCAAGAAAAACGCGTCTTTACGGCACGAAACGATAGCCGACGCCGCGGATGGTGATGATGTGCTGGGGCGTGCGGGCGTTGTCCTCGATCTTGCTGCGCAGGCGGTTGATATAGACCATGATGGCGTTGTCGTCCACAGCGATGAGGTTGCCCCATATCTGCTCGTAGATCATGTCCTTGGTGAACACCTGCTGCGGGTGGCGCACGAAGAGCAGCAGCAGGCTGCGCTCTTTCTCGGAGAGGTTCAGCTCCACATTGTTTTTATAAAAGCGCATGGTGGTGGTGTCGCAGAGGAAGGGGCCGCAGCTGATCTGCTGGTTGTTCTCCTGCGAGAAGCTCTTGCTGCGGCGGATGAGGGCCTTGACCTTTGCGCCCAAAATCTGGGGGCGAAAGGGCTTGGTGACATAGTCGTCAGCGCCCAGAGAGAGGCCGTACATGAAATCGTAGTCCTCGTTGCGGCCGCTGATGATGATGACCGGCGTGGTGACGCCGTTGCGCCGGATGGTCTGGATGACATCGAATCCCTCCATGTCGCCCAGCGTGATGTCCATCAGGATCATATCCAACGTACTGCTCTGCCGCGCGATGAGGTCCAGCGCCGCCGCACCGCTGTTGACGACGAGAGGGTCCATCTCATTGCTTATCATAACTTTCGATAAAAGTTTGCAAATTGCTGGATCATCGTCTACAATAAGAACATGATACGACATGATAACTCCCTGCACTTTTCTGACCGGAAAATTTGTTTCACTTGCGATAAATAAAATTATAACATTTTTAGACAGGAAGAGCAAGACCGCCCCAAAGGAGGACTCGATATGAAGGAGAACGCCCCGAAAAAGATACGCTTCCAGACGCTGCGCACCCTGTGGGTGCCGCTGGCCATCGGCGTCGTCACGGTAGCCGCACTGGCTGTCGTGGTGGGTATGGTGTGGAAGGACTACCGCACCGCCATGATGGACAGCCAGACGAGGCAGATGGAGCTGGTGGTGCAGAGCACCGCCGACAGCATCCGCGTCCTGCTGGAAGAATACGCCGACCGGCTGGACTCCATCGCCGGAAAAGCGGAGGCCAGCAAAGCGTTCCGCCCCACGGTGGCCCGGAGCGATACCATCCGGGACGTCTGGCTGGAAAACAGCAACGGCGAGGTCATCTACAGCTGCTACGGCCTCAGCGCCGTCTGCGATGTCCTCATCACCCGGACGGAGGACATCTCCTACTGGCAGTACCACAGCGGTGACGAGCACTATCTTGTGATGAAGAAGAAGGCCGGGGGTGAGACAGCCTGCCTCGTGGTAGACTCCACGGTCATGTATCAGCAGCTCATCTCGGAGATCCATGTCGGCAGGAACGGCTACATCATGATAAAGAATGACGATAACCTTGTGGTCATGCACCCCGAAGCCGTTCAGTGGGGCATCAAGGTCGTGGAGGGCCGCCAGCGCATCTATCAGGGGAAGGAACTGGACATGAGCAGTCTGAGTGAGCTGCTGCGCGCTCAGCAGGAAGAGGAATCCGGCACACTGGACTACTACTCCTACTGGTGGGCCGACCCGGATCTGCCCCGGGTGCATAAGATAAGCGCCTTTCGTCATCTGGACGTGGGGGGCAGCTTCTGGATCGTCAGCGCCGTGGTGGACTACGACGATTTCTACGAGCCGGTACAGCAGAGCTTCGTGAAGGTGGTCCTCATCTTCGGCGGCGTGGCGCTGGTGCTGGTGCTCTTCATGTTCCAGATGTTCCGGCTGCAGGAGCGCGACCGCCGCAGCGCCACCGAGATCAGCGATCTGAAGACCCTGAACCAGACCCTCGAAGAGCTCCACCGCAGCGAAGAGTCGCTGGCTCACGGCCAGCGGCTGCAGATGATGGGGACCCTCACCGGCGGCATCGCCCATGAGTTCAATAACTTCCTGACCCCCATCACCGGCTATGCCGACCTCATCATGGCCGACGCCGACCCGGGCAGCGAAATTTATGACAACGCGATGGAGATCAGCGAGGCGGCGCAGAAGGCGCAGGAGGTCGTGAAACAGATCTCCTCCATGAGCCGGAAAAACGTGGAGACGGTCTACGACGCCGTGTCGGTGGAGGGACTGCTCCATCGGACCCGGAAGCTGGTGGAGACGAACTGCCCGAAGAACGTGGAGTTGAAGGAAGAAAATGAGCTCAGCGGCGAATGCGTTCTGGGCAATGCGACCCAGCTGCAGCAGGTGCTGCTGAACATCAGCATCAACGCCATCCACGCCATCGGCGCCGAGGGCGGAAAGCTGACCATCCGGGGCAGTGTCGTGCCGCGCAGTGAGCTGGCGGCGCTCTTCCCGGAAGAGAAAATTTCCGAAGAATGGTCGAGCTACGTCTGCCTGAGCGTCACCGACACCGGCTGCGGCATGGACAAGGAGACGATGCAGCACATCTTCGAGCCCTTCTTCACCACAAAAAAGACCGGCGAAGGCACCGGCCTCGGCCTTGCTCTGGCGGACCAGATCATCCGCACCCACCGGGGCCGCATCCGGGCGGAGAGCACCATCGGCAGAGGCACGACCTTCTATGTCTATCTGCCGGTGCTGGAGCAGCAGCAGGAGCGGGAACAGCTGCAGTGGGGCGTGGACAGCAAGCTGCGCATCCTTGCGGCGGACGACAACAACAAGGTCCTCGACCTGCTGGACAAAGACCTCAGCGCGCTGGGCCTGAGCGTGTCCACCTGCTCCCGCCGGGGCGAGCTGCGCCAGCTGCTGGAGCAGCAGCCCTTCGACGTCCTTGCCATCGACGAGAGCCTGATGAGCAGCAGCGGCGTGGATCTCTGCATGGCCATCCGGGGCCGCTACCCGGGCATGACCCGCATCGTGATGACCAATGCCCCCACAAGGGAGATCGTGGACGCCCGCAGCCACGGCGTCATCGACGGCTATGTGGTAAAACCGGTGTCGGCGTCTACGCTGCTGGCCCAGATACGGAGCAGCCGGAAAGAGTGAAGAGCGGCTGTTTTTTGTGAATTTGTGAAATATGCACAGAGGCATCCTTCATAATTCGGAAATATGATAAAAATGCAGGAATATATTGACAAATATATGGGGGGGGGGGTACAATAAGGCCGACAGGCCGACGACCGGAACTGGACAGCCTGCCTGTAAGATCATTCATAATTATGGAGGCAAAAATCATGAAAATGGCAAAGAAGTTTCTGGCCGTCGCCCTCGCCGGCGTTCTGGCACTGTCCGTTCTGACTGGCTGCGGCAATAGCGTCAAGAGCAAGGACATCGCTGATTCTCTGACCAAGATGGGCGTCAAGGTCGAGCAGAGCAAGGACGTGGATAAGACTGCTGAGAACACCCTGAAGGCTATCGAGACTATCATCGCTGCTGACTCCGCCAACAAGATCACTCTGGACAATGCTGTTGAGAAGGTCACCGGCAAGGTCATCAGTCAGGAGCACATCGACAGCAACACCGATGCCGCTAATGCAGTCCAGAAGGCTCTGGGTGTGTTCACCACCGGCGAGGGTGCCGAGAAGGCAAATGTTGGCAAGCAGATCCGTGTTGCTCTGGTCAAGACCGAGAATGCCACGAAGAACGCAAACCTGCAGGCTGGCATTGTGAATGGCGCTCTGTTCGAGGCTCAGGCCGCTACCGTTAACGACATGACTCATGAAGTTGCTGAGACCGGCAAGCTGGGCTCTGCCAAGACCAGTGACGGCAAGTACATGCTGGTCGTCATCGTCAACGATGTGGTCGAAACGTCTAACACCTGATTTTCTCTTCCCCATGTGAGGACCGCCGCAAGGCGATAGATTCCCCATAAATAAAGATGATAACAGGCCCCGGAGTGGAAACACCCCGGGGCCTGTTGTTTTTTGTTTTTTTGCGCAGCTCCGGCTTTATTGTATCCAACCTTCCATACGGAATCTTACAGGATATTAAGGAATTTCTTAACAAACCGTAACGAGAAGGGCTTTGGGCTGTAAGTTTGAGCCTGTATACTGGAACCATAACGAACGGGAATGATTCCGGATGACAAAACAGAATGCATCCCCAGTATACGAAAAAGGAAAGGAAGTACAAACCCATGAGTGATACGATCCTCGCTCTGCTCGGCTTTGCAACGGTGATTGCGGTCATCGTCCTGCTGCTGCGCAATGTCACGGTCCCTGCACTGGCATTCGTCAGCGTCTCGACCATCACCGCAGCCATTCTGGTGGCTACCGGTGCTTTCACCCTGGATGAAATGGCTGGCTTTATCAAGGAGGGCGTCAAGGGCGTCCACGGTACGGCTGTCCTGTTCATCTTCTCCGTCCTGTTCTTCGGCGTCATGACCGATGCAGGCATGTTCGACAAGATCATCGGCGCGCTGATGAAGAAGGTCGGCAACAACGTCGTCGGCGTTGCTCTGATGACCTGCCTCATCGCCATCATCGGCCATCTGGACGGCGGCGGCGCTTCCACCTTCCTCATCACCATCCCCGCCATGCTGCCCGTCTACAAGCGCCTGCACATGCGCCGTGAGACCCTGCTGCTCATCTGCGTCACCGCAATGGGCGTCATGAACCTGATGCCCTGGGGCGGCCCCACCATGCGCGCCGCAAACGTCATCGAGATGGAGCCCAACGACCTGTGGTTCCAGCTCATGCCCATGCAGATCGTCGGCCTGGTGCTGGCTGTCGGCACCGCCATCTTCTGGGGCCTGCAGGAGAAGAAGCGCATCGCAAAGCTCGGCGATGCCATCGTTGCTGAGGACGCCGGCAAGTACGACGACTCCGACGACGGCAAGAAGGACGAGGCTCTGGCTCGTCCCCAGAACTTCATCTTCAACGTCATCCTGACTCTGGCCGTCATCATCGTGCTGGTCCTGGACATCTTCCCCTCTTACTACGTCTTCATGGTCGGCTGCGCTCTGGGCATTCTGGTCAACTACCGCGGCAAGAAGCTGCACAGCTCCATCATCAAGAGCCACGCTTCCGCTGGCCTGAGCATGGCTTCCACCATCCTGTGTGCCGGTGTCTTCCTCGGTGTCCTGAGCAAGAGCGGCATCATGGAGAAGATGGCAGTCGTCATGGCAAGCTTCATCCCCGCCTCTCTGGGCCGTTTCCTGCCCATTATCATCGGCATCCTGAGCGTGCCTCTGGCTCTGCTGTTCGATACCGACTCCTACTTCTATGGCCTGCTGCCCGTTCTGGTCAGCGTTGGCAACCAGTTCGGCGTCAACCCGGCTCACATCGCCATCGCAATGGTCGTCTGCCGCAACTGCGCTACCTTCATCAGCCCGGTGGCTCCCGCTACCTATCTGGGCATCGGTTTGGCCGGTGTCGAGATCAAGGACCACATCAAGTACTGCTTCGGCTGGCAGTGGGGCGTTTCCATCGTCTGCCTCGTCGCTGGTCTGATCCTCGGCGTCATCCACTTCTGATAAACTGAGCTCCCGCCCGGCTGCCCTTCGTTGGACGGCCGGGCATTTTTGCAGGATACTTTTTACCACTTTTCCCCAAGGAGGCTGCTGCAATGCGTGAGACCCCAGTCTGCACCGCGGCCGATGCCATCTACAAGCTGGCGGCGGGCAATCTGAAATACCTGAACGCGGAAAACGGGAGCGGTGATATTTCCCGCCGTATCCGGATGTCCACCTGGGCGAAGGGCCAGTCGCCCTACGCCATCATCGTCACCTGTTCGGACTCCCGGGTCATCCCGGAGAACATCTTCTCGGCGGGCATCGGTGAGCTGTTCGTCATCCGGCTGGCGGGCAACATCATCGACGACCACCAGCTGGGCAGCATCGAGTACGCTGCCGGCCATCTGGGCTGTCGGCTGGTGGTGGTGCTGGGCCACACCCACTGCGGTGCGGTGGATGCCGCCATCAACCAGGAGTCCTCCGGCTATATCCGCTACATCACGGACGAGATCAAAAAGGCCATCGGGGACGAAACAGACCCCTACAAGGCCAGCTGTCTCAATGTCCGGCACAGTGTGCAGGAGATCGAAAAGAGCCTGTGCATCCATAACATCGAGGAGGAAACGGGCCTGCGGGTCGTCGGTGCGATGTACCACATCGAGGACGGCAGCGTCGAATTCCTGTAAGAAACTCCCAGCATTGCGGCGGAACGGCCCTTTCCCAGACCGGGAAAGGGCCGTTTTTGTGTTTGACAATCGACAGCTGTCAGTTTATACTAACGCTGAAAAGCTGATACAACAGGAGGACAGGACAATGGTTCAGGTAGACCTTATCACAGGATTTCTCGGGGCAGGGAAGACCACCTTCCTGCGCAGATACGCGGCATGGTGGGCCGGGCAGGGCGTCAAAGTCTGTGTGCTGGAAAACGACTTCGGCGCGGTGAACGTGGACGCCATGCTCCTGCAGGACCTGGAGGCCCGGGGCGTGGAGCTGGAGACCATCAGCGGCGGCTGCGACTGCGACACCCACCAGCGCCGGATGCGGACAAAGCTCATCTCCATGGCCATGCGGGGCTTTGAGCGGGTCATCGTGGAGCCCAGCGGCATCTTTGACGTAGACGAGTTCTTCGACGTGCTGCGGGACGAGCCGCTGGACCGCTGGTATCAGCTGGGCAATGTCATCGCCATCGTGGATGCCCTTCTGCCGGAAGAACTTTCCCCGCAGGCAGAATATATCCTCGCTTCCGAGAGTGCGTGGGCGGGCAGTGTCCTCCTGAGCCGCTGTCAGCTGGCCTCTGACGCGCAGAAGCAGGGGGCAGAAGCCCATCTGGCCCGTGCGCTGGAAGCCTGCAAGTGCTCCCGGAAGTTCGGCCCGAAGGAGATCATTGCGAAGGACTGGGCCGATTTGACCGGCGACGATATGGCCCGCATCGCAAAGTGCGGCTATCGGCAGGCCAGCTGCGAAAAGCTCCGCTTCGACGCGCACGATGCTTTTACCTCGGCCTACTTCCTCGAGCTGGGTCTGCCCCGTGCTCAGCTGGAAAAGAACATCCCATCCCTCTTCACCGACCCCGCCTGCGGAAATGTCCTCCGTGTGAAAGGCTTCGTGGAGGATGATGGCCGGTGGTACGAGCTGAATGCTGCCGCCGCCGGTCTGACGGCGGCCCCCATCCCGCAGGGACAGCAGGTGCTCATCGTCATCGGCGAGGGGCTGGATAAGGCCCGGCTGGAAGAAGACTTGAGACGATGAGCTTTCCACAATGAAACAGAGAATTGTGCAATATTGATTGCGCCGACCCTCCTGCAGCGTTATAATAGAGAAAAATAGATCAGGAGGCCGTTTCATGAGCACTTCGACCACCCAAAAGCCGACCACCCGCCGCATCGTGGGCATGGTGGTGGGCATTGTCATTATTGGTCTGGGCATCGCCCTCTTCAAGCAGTCCCATCTCGGCAACGACTCCATCAGCGCGCTGAATATGCGCCTTGCCGAGCTGCTGGGCATCTCGCTGGGCGTGCAGAACGTCGCCACCAACATCCTCTTCTTTGCGCTGGAATTCTGGTTCGGGCGCAAGTACATCGGCCTTGGCACCTTCGTCAACGGCATCGGCATGGGATTCATCATAACCTTCTTCTACGACCCCATTGCCGCGGCCTTCGGCCCGGCAGCGTCCCTGCCGGAACAGCTGGTGTGGGTGGTGCTGGCCGTCCTTGTGACGGCGCTGGGCGCGTCCCTCTACCAGACGGCGGACCTCGGCATTGCGCCCTACGATTACCTCTCGCTGGGCCTGCGGGACTACACGCACTTCCAGTACTTCGGCTGCCGCGTCTTCACCGACGCCTTCTGCGCCCTGCTCTGCTGGCTCCTGGGCGGTCTTGTGGGTCTGGGTACCCTCATCTGCGCGTTCTGCCTCGGACCCTTCATCCAGTTCTTCAACGGCCTCGTCTCCGAGCGGGTCCTGCAGTATAAGCCCGAAAAAGCATGAGCATAACAAAAAAGACATCTGCCGGCGGCAGATGTCTTTTTTGTATCTTACTCGAATTTGAACAGCGGCGTGCCGGTGGAGACGATGCCGCCCGCAGTGATATGGAGCTTTGGCAGGTCGTCGGCGTTGGTCACGATGATGGCGGTGGTGGTGGGGTGGTTGGCAGCGCGGATGGCGTCCAGATCGACCTTCAGCAGAGCGGTGCCGGCCTTGACCTTCTGCTCTTCCTTGACCAGAGCGGTGAAGCCCTTGCCCTGCATCTCGACGGTGTCCATGCCGACATGGATCAGCAGCTCGATGCCGTCGTCGCTGGTGATGCCGATGGCGTGCAGGGTGGAAGCCACCTGCGTGATGGTGCCGTCAAACGGGGCGTACACGGTGTCGCCGGTGGGCTCAATGCCGCAGCCGGGCCCCAGAATGGCGGTGGCGAACGTCTCATCGGGGATCTGCTCCAGCGGGATCACCGTGCCGTCGATGGGAGCTTTGACGACCATCTTTTCACCTGCAAATTTCGGGGCGGCATCGTGCTTGCCGCCAAACAGTTTATCAAAAAAGCCCATTGTGAAAATCCTTCCTTCCTGTCATCCGGAAAAATAATAGCGCAGAAGATCGTAAACTCAAAAAGGGCAAGGATACACAGTCTGGTGTATGTTTGCCCATTTCTCGCATTCTGCGTTGTTCTTTTTAAACCATACCATACCCGGCCGAAAAATTCAATCAGTATCCTGCACAAAGAGAATGCAGAAACTTCGGCGAAACGCCAAAGAAAAACCCGGGCATGGAATTTACATCAGAGCGATGAGCTGCTCGATCTCTTCCATCTTAGTGGCCCAGCTGGCGGCGATGCGGACAACGGTGTGGCTGTCGTCGAACTTCTCCCAGAAGCCGAACTTTGCCTTGCCTTCCAGCGCGGACAGCTGGGTGTTTTCCAGCACGACGAAGAGCTGGTTGGTGGGGGAGTCCATAAAGAAGCGGTAGCCCTTTGCGGCGAGGCCCTTCTTGAGGGCGTTGGCCGTCTCGATGGCGTTGCGGCTGATGCGGGTGTAGAGGTCGTCGGTGAAGAGGACGTCGAACTGGATGCCCATGAGGCGGCCCTTGGCCAGCAGAGCGCCCTGCTGCTTGACCATCGTCATGAAGTGGGCCGGTGCGCCGTGGGGGAAGACCACGGCCTCGCCGCAGAGTGCGCCCACCTTGGTGCCGCCGATGTAGAAGACGTCGGTGAGCCGGGCGAGGTCTGCCAGGGTCACGTCGGTGCCTTCGCTCACCAGCGCATAACCCAGACGTGCGCCGTCCACGAAGAGGGGCATATGGTAGGTGTGGCAGACGGCGGACAGGGCCTCGAGCTCAGCCTTGCTGTACAGGGTGCCGTACTCGGTGGGGTGGGAGATATACACCATGCCGGGGAAGACCATGTGGTCGTGGTTCGAGTCGGCGTAGAAGGTCTTGCAGAAATCCTCCACCGTGGCGGCGTCCAGCTTGCCGTTCTTCTGGGGCAGGCCGATGACCTTGTGGCCGGTGAACTCGATGGCACCCGCCTCATGACCGGCCACATGGCCGGTGGCGGCGGCGACGACGCCCTCCCAGCGGCGGAGCGTGGAGGCGATGACGATGGAGTTGGCCTGGGTGCCGCCCGAGATGAAGAAAACATCTGCCTCGGGGCAGGCGCAGGCGGCGCGGATCTTCTCCTTTGCGCTGGCGCAGTAGGGGTCGGTGCCGTAGCCGGACACCTTCTCGAAGTTCGTTTCCGTCAGCTTCTGCAGGATGGCGGGATGCGCACCCTCGCAGTAGTCGTTCTCAAAATACAGCATATTCTTTCCCTTTCCTTTATTACGATAAAGAAGATGATCCTATTGTGAGCCAGGAACGCACGTTTGTCAACCCTTTGAAACCATGGAAAAATACCCACCCTTTGCTGTATCTTTAATTTATTTGTGGTATACTTTTACAGTGGTACCGAATATAGATCGGGAGGGACAGCAAATGAAGCAGATGCTCCGGAAAAAGGACGTCTGGGTACTTTTGGCGGCGCTCATCGGGGCGTTCGCCTGTGTGACGCTCATCCAGTTCATCAGCGGCCGCATCGACGGTGTGGCCTCGATGGTGTTCCTGCTGGCGGTGTTTTTTGTTTCCATGTACACCGACGGCTACTGGTGGGGCGTGGCCGGTTCTGTCATCAGCGTGCTGGCGGTCAACTTCGCGTTCCGCACGCCCTACTTTGCCTTCAACTTCACCATCCCGGAGAACATCTTCTCCGGCGTGGTGATGCTGGTGGTCTCCTTCATGACGAGCACCCTGACCACCCGCATCAAAAAGCAGGAGCAGCTGCGGATGGAGAGCGAGACAGAGAAAATGCGGGCCAACCTCCTGCGGGCTGTCTCCCACGACCTGCGCACCCCGCTGACGTCCATCTACGGGGCCTGCTCTACGGTCATCGACAACTACGACTCGCTGGGCCGGGAGCAGAAGATAAAGCTCCTTTCCGAGGCCTGTGCCGACGCCCAGTGGCTCAACCGGATGGTGGAGAATCTGCTCTCCGTCACCCGCATCGACGCCGACGGCGTCGCCATCCAGAAGACGCCCACCGTGCTGGAAGAGCTGGTGGATACGGTGCTGGTGCGGTTCCAGAAGCTCCACCCCGGCGTACCGGTGGAAGTAAAGCTTCCGGATGACTTCATCGTCATCCCGATGGACTCCATGCTCATCCAGCAGGTGCTGACGAACCTTTTGGAAAACGCGGTGCTCCACGCCAAGGGGATGACCCGCCTGACGCTGCGGGTGTTCACGCTGGGGCAGCGGGCGGTGTTTGAAGTCGTTGACAACGGCTGCGGCATCCCGAAAGAGCGGCTCAAGACCCTCTTCACCGGCACGACCCTGACGCAGGATACCTCGTCGGGCGGCAAGCACGGCATGGGCATCGGGCTGTCGGTGTGCGCGGCCATCATCAAAGCCCACGGCGGCGAGATAAAGGCCGAGAGCACGCCCGGCGAGGGTACGACCATCCGGTTCTGGCTGGAGACCGAAGAAGTGGATACGGAGGAAACAGAGGATGAGCAATAATAAATTCAAGGTACTTATCATCGAGGATGAGGCGAACATCTGCAGCTTCATCCAGACCCTGCTGGAGACCAACGGCTATCAGGCGCTGGTGGCCCAGACCTGCGTGATGGGCATGACCATGTTCATCTCCTATAACCCGGACCTCGTCATCCTGGACCTCGGCCTGCCCGACCGGGACGGTCTGGACGCCATCCGCTCCATCCGGCAGAAGTATCTGACCCCCATCATCGTCCTGTCGGCCCGCACCACCGAGCAGGATAAGATCGAGGCCCTCGACCTCGGTGCCAACGACTATATCACCAAGCCCTTCGGCACCGGTGAGCTGCTGGCCCGGGTGCGGGCTGCGCTGCGGGTGAACCGCTATGGCGGCGGCAGTCTGCCCGGCGGGGTGTTCAGCGCACAGGGCCTCACCATCAACTACGAGCGCCGCAAGGTGTTCGTGGACGGGCAGGAGGTGCGCCTGACCCAGACGGAATACAATATCGTGGCCTTTTTGTCCGAGCACGCCGGGCGCGTGATGACCTATGCGGCCATCGTCCGGGCCATCTGGGGCGACACGGACGCCAGCAGCACCAAGAAGCTGCAGGTGAATATGGCCAATATCCGCAAAAAGCTGGGCAGCCGCCCGGGCAGCAATACTTATATCCTCAACGAGCTTGGCGTCGGCTATCGGATGATAGAAGAAGACGCAAAGCCTCTGGAACCTGCGGAGGAGACGAAATGACACTGGCGCTGAGCCTGTTTGTCCTGTTTTATATTTTGATGCTGGCGGTGCAGCAGTACCGCCCATGGGTCGCGCTGGGCGGCGCCGGGGCGTTCCTGCTGCTGGGGAAGCTGGGCGTGTACGATTTCACGCTGGCGGACGCCGCCCGGGCCGTAGACTTCAATGTCCTGCTGATGATGGCGGGAATGATGGGTACGGTCTTTCTTTTTATCCAGAGCAAGATGCCTGCCCGGCTGGCCGAAGAGCTCATTGCCCATGTGCCGGATGTCCGGTGGGCCGTGTCGGTGCTGGCGCTGCTGGCGGGGTTCATCAGTGCCTTTGTGGACAATGTGGCCACCGTGCTGATGGTGGCTCCGGTAGGGCTTGCCATCGCCCGGCGGCTGAAACGATCGCCGGTGCCGGTGCTCATCGCCATTGCGGTGTCGTCCAATTTACAGGGCGCGGCAACGCTGGTGGGGGACACCACGAGCATCCTGCTGGGCGGCTTTGCGGGGATGAATTTCTTCGATTTCTTCTGGATGGAGGGTCGGCCCGGCATCTTCTGGAGCGTGGAGCTGGGAGCGCTGGCCTCACTGGGGGTGCTGTTCTGGCTGTTCCGGGACCAGCGCCAGCCCGTCCATGTCACGGTGGAAACGGAGGTGGAGGACGATGTCCCCACGGCGCTTCTCCTGCTGACGGTAGGTCTGCTCATCGCGGCGTCCTTCCTGCCTGAGCCCTCTGGCGGCGTGCTGCATCTGCTCTATACCTTGCGCAGCGGGCTCGTCTGCATGGGGCTGTGCCTCTTCGGTGCCGCCCGTGCCTGCTGGCGCAGCCGCTCCCTGAGGCCGCTGGCCGAGACGTTCCGGGCGCTGGATTATGACACCCTGCTGCTGCTCTTCAGCCTCTTTATTCTGCTGGAAGGGGTGAGCAGGGCGGGCGTCATCGACGCGGCGGCGCAGCTGTTCCACTCCGCAGCCGGAGACGAGCCGCTGCATCTTTACCTGCTGCTGGTGGCCGCGTCGGTGGGGCTGTCGGCCTTCATCGACAACATCCCCTATGTGGCGGCCATGCTGCCGGTGGTGCAGGGCGTCGCCGCCCTCATGAACGGCGGCGCGGGCATTGAGCCGGAGCTGTTCTACTTCGGTCTGCTTACCGGCGCGACGCTGGGCGGCAACCTGACCCCCATCGGCGCGTCAGCCAACATCGCGGCCATCGGCATTCTCCGCAAGAACGGCGAGACTGTCCGCACCCGGGACTTCCTGCGCATCGGCGTACCCTTCACACTGGCGGCAGTTCTCGTGGGGGCAGGGAGCCTCTGGCTGTTCTGGGGCATCTGAGAAAATTCAGGAAAAACTGCAAAAGAAGAAGCGTGGTCTGGCAGGCATCTGCCCCGGAAGCAGGCATCACCGGGGCAGATGTCTGTGTTTTTGCGCGCAGGGACGCAAGATAAAATATGCGGAAAAGAATGCAAAAACTTTTTTGAAAAAACGCTTGACTTTCCCGCTTTCCGTGGTATAATAACTATCGTTCCGAGCCGAACGGCAGCGAACAAAACAGAATATGCGGATATGGCGGAATTGGCAGACGCGTTAGATTCAGGTTCTAATCGGGGCAACTCGGTGGAGGTTCAAGTCCTCTTATCCGCACCAAGAAAAAGCAGAACACGTTCGTGTTCTGCTTTTTCTTTTCGGTGCGAAAGAGGACTTGAACAGGGCGGCGGTGCGCAGCACCGCAAGCAATCAGCCCAGTGGGCTGTTGCTTAGCCCGCGGTTTCCAACCCCTAGGAATGTCTAACAAGAGGACTGCCGCTGCCGGAGAATCTCCGGTACCGCGTTGGTTGAAGCGATATTCACATAAAGCCTTTCTGGAAACATCCTCAGCGGATAAGAGGACTTGAACAGCACGGCCCCACCGCAGGCGGGGCAACAAAAGCCCCAGTGGGGCTTTTAAGCGGCAGAGCGGTCTTGCGCAAGCAAGATGGAGGGGCCTTGCCCCGACAAGCTCCGGCTCTTTCCAAACGGCTGTGTGTCCGAAACCTTATAGCCATCTACAATGACCCGTTTGGCTATGCGGATTTGATTCTGAACGGTGACCCGAAGGAATACCTGAAAAATGCAACCGGGAACCACAGGCTGGAAATCTGAATGAATGCTGGATATTACTGCTTTTTAACTGGTGATGTCCAGCATTTGTTATTTGGCGTTGGCCGATCAATTTTAATGGAATCTTTATACTTCTACAATTTTCTTTACGGCTCTTTTATCTATTCCATGCTAATCTTTATGCACACGGATAGGTAAAGGAGCTTTTATGATTCAATATCCTCATTACAGGCAGCACCGTTTTTCTTCTTTTCAGGTCATTATTGCAGGTTTTGCGGCAGTTGATCTGGTGGGCGCGTTGCTTCTGATGCTTCCGATCGCTGCACAGCAGCGGTGCGTCACGCCGTTCCATGAGGCACTGTTTACCTCCACCTCTGCCCTTTGTGTGACCGGGCTTGTGGTACAGGATACCGGCAGCTACTGGTCGGCATTCGGGCAAAGTGTGATCCTTCTTCTGATCCAGATCGGAGGATTGGGCGTCATTACAGTGGGCGCTGCCTTTGCGTTGCTTTCCGGGCGAAAGATCTCTCTCAAGCAGCGCAGCACGATGCAGGAAGCTACGGCTGCCCCACAGATGGGCGGCATCGTGCGGCTGACAGGCTTTATTCTGCGGATCACCGCTCTGTTTGAACTGGCCGGTGCTGCACTGCTGCTGCCGACGTTCTGCGCCGATTATGGATTGCGCGGGATCTGGTACGCGCTGTTTCATTCCATTTCGGCGTTCTGCAATGCCGGTTTTGACCTGCTGGGAACAGAGGGGGCAAAATTTGTTTCGCTGACACGGTATGCAGGTGACCCATTGCTTACCACAGTGATCGCGGCCCTGATCGTCTTTGGCGGCCTTGGCTTTCTGACATGGGAGGACATTTGTACATACCGCCTTGATTTTCACCGTTACCGGATGCAGAGCAAGGTGATCCTTGTCACAACGGCGTTTCTTCTGGTACTGCCGTCGCTGTACTTTTATTGTTTCGAGTTCACGGCAGGCTCTGCCCGGCAGCGCATTTTATTGTCGATGTTCCAATCCGTTACACCCCGTACTGCCGGTTTTAACACCGCTGATCTTGCTGCAATGGGCAGCCCCTCCCAGGCGTTGATGGTGGTTCTGATGCTGTTGGGCGGTTCGCCCGGCTCTACGGCAGGCGGCATGAAAACCACAACATTTGCCGTTCTGCTGGCCAATATGTGGGCAACCTTCCGCCGCAGAGAAGATGCCGAATTTTTCGGGCGGCGCATAGATGGTTCCGCGGTCAAGAATGCTGCCACGATCGCAGGGATGTATTTGACGCTGTTCTTCCTCGGAGCCTTTGTCATTGCTGCGGCTGAGCAGCTGCCGATGTCGGTCTGTCTGTATGAGACCGCTTCGGCTGTGGCAACGGTAGGTCTGACATTGGGCATCACGCCGCAGTTGGGCATCCTTTCGCAGGGGGTGCTGATCGCACTGATGTTTTTGGGACGTGTTGGCGGATTGACGTTGATCTATGCGGCATTTGGCAGCAACCCTGCCCACTCTCGTCTGCCGCAGGAGAAGATCGCAATCGGATAAAGGAGATAAGTATGAAATCGATTCTTTTGATCGGGCTTGGCCGTTTTGGCCGCCATATTGCGCAGGAACTGAATGAGCTGGGTCATCAGGTCATGGCGATCGACAGCAACGAAGACCGTGTGAATGCCGTGCTTTCCTATGTGACGAATGCACAGATCGGTGACAGCACCAGCGAATACTTTCTGCGCTCCCTTGGTGTCGGCAATTTTGACGTGTGTATCGTAACCATCGGCGGCAATTTTCAAAGCTCACTGGAAACAACATCACTGCTCAAGGAACTGGGCGCAAAGCTTGTGGTCTCGCGTGCAGAGCGGGATGTACAAGCCAAGTTCCTGCTGCGCAACGGTGCGGACGAAGTGGTCTACCCGGAAAAGCAGCTGGCAAAGTGGGCGGCGATCCGATACAGCTCCGAACACATTCTGGATTATATCGAGCTGCAGGACGACCACGCCATCATGGAAGTGACCATTCCGCCGGAATGGATGGATCGCACGATCGGCGAGATCAATATCCGAAAAAAGTATAACATCAACATTCTTGCACTGAAAAAAGACGGAAAGCTCGATATGAACATCACGCCGGATACGCAGCTGTGCCGGGATGAAAGTATGCTGGTTTTGGGGAAATACGCATCGATCCAGAAGTGTTTCCGGCTCTGAAAAGATAGGACAGATCATATGGATGTCGTTTTGTTGCTGATGGTTCTTGGAGTCATGTTGAGTGGTTTCCGGGCAGCAGATGCGCTGGATCACATGCGGAAGGAGATCATTCGACAGGAAGGAAAAAGACGTGGCTGGTGGTCGTGACCATCAAATTGTGCTATACTGTGGGCAAGGCAGGTGATCTTTATGAATCGGAACGACCCACCCACTGAACATATTCTGGCGTGTCTGTCGTCCTCTCCCTCCAATGCAAAGATCGTGCGGACGGCAGCAACGATGGCAAAGGCGTTTGGAGGGACCTTTACAGCTCTCTATGTCCGGACGCCTGACTCGGATCAGATGGGAAAAGAAGACCGTCGGCGTTTGCAGCAGCACATTCGTATGGCAGAGCAGGCAGGTGCCGACATTTCTACGATCTACGGGGATGACATTCCGCAGCAGATCGCAGAGTTTGCCCGCATCTCCGGCATTACAAAAATCGTGCTGGGGCGCTCCAGCGTACATCGCCGCCATTTCTGGAGTGGACCGTCACTGACCGAAAAATTGACGATGACTGCACCCAATCTGGATATTTACATCATCCCGGATGCTTCTGCAGAGACCGGCTATGACTCCGGAAGAAAGCTGTTCACCCGTCCGCTTCTGCTTTCTGTCCGTGATCTGCTGATCACCGCAGGCATCCTGAGTTGCATCACGCTCATCGGCTTCTTTTTCTTGCAGCTGGACTTTGCGCGTTATAACATTATTATGCTCTATATGCTGGGGGTGTTGTTCACCGCATTGTGTACCAGCGGCTACACCTGCGGTGTGCTGGGCTCCATTGCCAGTGTTGCGCTATACAATTTTTTCTTGACGGAACCGCGCCTGACATTCCATGCGTATGACCCCGGTTATCAGGTCACATTTGCCCTGATGCTGACCTCTGCAATCATTACCTGTACGTTGACGACACGGCTGAAGGATCATGCAAAAATGTCTGCGCAGGCGGCGTTCCGTACAAAAATACTCTTTGACACAAATCAGCTTTTACAGAGAGCAAAAAGCGAGGAAGAAATCCTCTCTCAGACAGCGTCCCAGTTGATGAAGCTGCTGAACCGGAGCCTGATCGTCTACCCGGAACAAAACGGAGATCTTGGTTCAGAACAGTTTTTTGGGGTTGACGGGGAAACGGCGCAAAACATCTTTTCTGCACCGGAAGAACGTGATGCAGCAAATTGGACATTTGCAAACAAAAAGCGTTCCGGTGCAGGCACGGATAGCTACCCGGACGCAAAGGGACTTTATCTTGCGCTTCGGACCGGAGGCGGCGTGTTTGGAGTGGTTGGGATCGACCTGTCTGAAAAACCGCTGGATGCCTTTGAAAACAGTGTGCTGCTCTCCATTCTGGGCGAAGGTGCGCTGGCCATCGAAAACCGCAGAAACGCACTGGAAAAAGAGCAGGCAACCGTGCAGGCAAAAAATGAAGAGCTGCGGGCAAACCTGCTGCGCACGATCTCCCATGACCTGCGCACCCCGCTGACCTCCATTTCCGGCAATGCCAGCAATCTGCTTTCCAACGGAGAAACGCTGGATACAGAGACCCGGAACAAGATCTGCACCGATATTTTTGATGATGCACAATGGCTGATCGGTCTGGTGGAAAATCTGCTTTCCATCACCCGCATTGAAGATGGACGGATGAATCTGCAGATCTCACCGCAGCTGATGGACGAAATGATCGAAGAAGCACTGCATCATGTCAACCGGAAAAGCTGCGAACACACCATCACAACACAGTATGGGGACGAGATCCTCCTGGTCAATGTGGATGCACGGCTGATCATGCAGGTCGTTGTCAATCTGGTGGATAACGCCATCAAATACACCCCCGTGGGCTCGGTCATTCAGATCTCGGCTTACCGGAAAGACCATCAGGTCGTAGTGGAAGTTGCAGATAACGGCCCCGGTATTCCGGATCGCGCAAAAGCACAGGTGTTCGAGATGTTTTATACCGGGCAGAGCCGCATCGCAGACAGCCACCGCAGTCTTGGACTGGGCTTGCCCCTCTGCCGTGCGATCCTGACGGCTCACGGCGGAACATTGACCCTGCGTGACAACATTCCCAATGGCAGTGTCTTTTCCTTTGCATTGCCGCAAAGTGAGGTGAATATTCATGAATAAGCCGACCATTCTGGTCGTAGAGGATGATGTTCCTGTACGGTGTCTGATCACAACGACCCTGAAGACCCACGGCTATAAATATCTGACTGCTTCCAATGGGGAAACGGCGATCATGATGACTACCAGCCACAACCCGGATATCATGCTGCTGGATCTCGGGCTGCCCGATATAGACGGCATCGAGGTCATCCGCAGCGTCCGCACATGGTCGAACCTGCCCATCATCGTCCTGAGTGCCCGGAGCGAGGATTCTGATAAGATCGAGGCACTGGACAACGGCGCAGACGATTATCTGACAAAGCCGTTTTCCGTGGATGAGCTGCTGGCAAGACTGCGTGTAACGCAGCGCCGATTGAATCTGCTGGCTTCTGACGGCATAAACAGTCCGGTTTTTGTCAATGGTCCTTTGAAGATCGACTTCTCGGCAGGCTGCGTCTGGTTGAGCGAGAATGAATTGCATTTGACCCCCATCGAGTACAAGCTGCTGTGTGTGCTGGCGCATAATGTGGGCAAAGTGCTGACGCATACCTCCCTCACGCAGAAAGTATGGGGCAGTACGCAGGAAAATGACATTGCATCCTTGCGTGTTTATATGGCGTCCCTGCGCAAAAAATTGGAACGATACCCGGATGCGCCGCATCTGATCCAGACCCATGTTGGTGTCGGATACCGGATGCTGCGCGCAGAAAATGATGAAGCATAGTAAAAAAACAGGGTGCGCCCCTGAATAGGACGCACCCTGAAAAATCCACATACGACAGAAACTCCAGTGTCATTACAACACTGGAGTTCTTGGTGGGCGCGGGTGGATTACGCAAGCCGCGCTGCTAAAAACAGCCCACTGGGCTGTTTTTGCGCTGTCTTCGGCGACAGCGCCGCAGCTGTTCGAATCCACCCGCCTATGTGAGTCTGACATTTGTGCAAAAGAAAACCGCCAGTGTATCTCTGCACCAGCGGTTTTTTCATGGGCGCGGGTGGATTACGCAAGCCGCGCATCTAAAAAGGCCCCGCAGGGGCCTTTTTGCCGCCGGGACGTATGGCGGCGGCCGATGCTGTTCGAATCCACCCTTGGATATGCTTTGAAAAGTTTCGGACAAAAGAGAAACTCCAGCATCTTTACGACGCTGGAGTTCTTGGTGGGCGCGGGTGGATTCGAACCACCGAAGCTGAAAAGCAGCAGATTTACAGTCTGTCCCCATTGGCCACTCGGGAACACGCCCATATACAGTTTTTCACAGTCGCGGACTGCCTGTATATATTACCACTTGGGGGCGTATTTGTCAACTGCTTTTTACAGCTTTTTCAGAAAAGAAGCTGACCGCACGGCTCAGTCGCGGGGACGGCCATAGCGGTGGACTTTTTTGGAGGAATGGCGGGTGTGGGGGGAGTTGAGCAGGACCCACGCCACATAGATGATGGCGCAGATGGCGCTGACGACGAGCACTACCTTGAGGTAGAGGCTGCCGAAGAACTCCTGCAGCTTCGAGAAAGAGTAGAGCAGGCTGCTCCGGCTCACGTCCTGCCCGGCGATGAGGTTGACCATGCCGATGGTCTCGCCGGCCAGCTTCAGCTCCACGGTGCCGACAACATCGCCCTGCTGGACGGGGGCGCAGACATAGTCGGGCAGATGGAAGTATTTCTGGGTCACGGTGCCGTCGCCCGAAGAGGGCAGCAGGGTCATCATGCTGTTGTCGGGGTAGAGCTTGAGGGTGTCGGTGTCAGAGGAATACTTCACGGGGATCTCTGCCAGAGCGAGGTCGGTATCCAGCGCAGGCTGGATGGAAAAGCTCTGGAACACCCAGTCGATGAGGCGGGTCGTCTCATAGAGGGCTGGGCGGCGGTTGGCGTAGCCGTAGGTGTCGCAGGTGTCGGGGCTCTGCATGATGCAGAAGATATAGGTGGAGCCGTCCTGATTGGCCCACGAAACATAGCTCTGGTCGCCGTGGTCGTTTTTGTAGGCCATCACATCGCACATGCCGCCCTGCATAGACTTGCGGTAGAAGCTGCCGCCGCTGGTCTTGTTGAGGGCGACGTTCTGGTTCAGCAGCACGAAACTCTTGGTGTGCTTTTCCTTGGCGGGCATGGTGAAGGTGGGGGCCGACGAGATGTCCACGAAGGCGTCAAAGCTCATCAGATACCGCAGGATAAGGTACATATCCACGGCGGTGGTCACGTTGCCGCTGTCGAGGCCGCAGGCGTCCGTCCAGGTGCTGCCGGTGGTGCCGATGCGCTGGGAAAGGGTGTTCATCTGGCTCACCCAGCCTGCAAGGTCGCCGCCCGAAAGGCTGTAGGCAAGGCCCATCGCGGCCTCGTTGGCGTTGCGCAGAAGCATGGCGTAGACGGCTTCCCGGTAGGTGAAGGTCTCATTGGAGCGCATATCGGCATTATCACTGTTGTGGACGTAATCCGAGATGGCGAAGGGCATCTGGAAGGTGTTGTCGAGCTGGTCGGCGTAATTCGTCAGCAGCAGCGCGATGGTCATATATTTGGTCAGGCCCCCGGCAGGCACCTGACGGGAGCTGTCCTTGTCGTAGACGATGATATTGGTGTCGGTGTTGACGATGTAGGCGCTCCTGGCCTGCACCTCGTAGAAGAGGCTGGGGTCGAACAGGGCCGAAGCCGGCGCGCACAGGCAGCTCAGCAGCAGGACAAGGCTCAGAAATAGGGTGACGATACGTTTCATGTGGACATTTTCCTCAAAAAGCGATAATATATTATAGCAATTCAACTTTTTAATGCAACAGCAACAGCGTTGAATTGCATATCGCAAATATGCTGTTTGAATGTTGCACGAATTTCTTGACTTGCGATAGAGTATCGGACAAAATGTGCTGTCCGTTCCTACAGGGCAAAAACAAGGCTCAGAAGAGGGCCTCATACTTTATAATAACAGGTTTGGCGGAGCGTGACAAGGCTTTTGGGGCGATTTCCACTCCGCAAAAGGAGGAAGAGGATGGTATATCTTACGGGCGACACCCACGGCGAGCTGGACCGTTTCAAAGAAGGGGAGCTGCGCCGGGCCGGCAAGGGCGATCTCGTCGTTGTGCTGGGCGATTTCGGCTTCGTGTGGGATGGCAGCAAGGCCGAGCAGAAGAATCTGGACTGGCTGCGCAAGCGGCCTTACACCATCCTTTTCCTCGATGGCAGCCACGAGAACTATGACCTGCTGGAACAGTACCCCACTGAGGAGCGGTTCGGCGGGCTGGTGCAGCCGCTGGGCGGCAATGTGTACCACGTCTGCCGGGGCAGCGTACTGGAACTGGAAGGAAAGAAGTACCTCTGCTTCGGCGGAGCGGAAAGCCAGGACAAGGAAGAGCGGGAAGCCCACGTCAACTGGTGGCCGCAGGAGATGCCTTCGGACGAGGAATACGCCCGCTGCGAGGCCGCGCTGGAAGCGAACGGCTGGCAGGTAGATTATGTGCTGACCCACGACGCGCCAAGCAAGTTTCTGGATTTCAGCGTGCTGGCTGAGGGCGAGAATAACCGGCTGCACCTCTTCCTCAACAAGATTGTCATGAAAACGACTTACGAGAAATGGTTCTTCGGCTGCCATCACAAGGATGTGCAGCTCTCTACCAAGAGCCGCTGCCTCTTCTGCGATGTAGTGAGCATCGGCGAGAGGAAGCCGTGGTGGAAGAGAAGATAACGAAAAAGGACTGCCGCGGGCAGTCCTTTTTCGTTACTCAATTCATTGCACCGGCTTTGTCGAACATCTGCTCCACCTGACGGGCCAGCAGGGCGTGTTCGGGCCGCTCGAGAAGCGGGTCTTCGGCCAGAAGGGCCACAGCCTCGCTCTGGGCCGCGTGGAGGGTGCGGGTATCGTTCATCAAATCGGCGATCTGCAAGGTCGGCAGACCGTGCTGGCGGCTTCCGAAGAAGTCGCCGGGGCCGCGGGTCTCGAGGTCGTACTGCGCCACGGCGAAGCCGTCTGAGGTGGAGCAGAGGAACTTGAGCCGCTTCTGCACCGACTCCGATGCATTGTCGCTGACGAGGAAGCACCAGCTCTCCGCCGCGCCGCGTCCCACACGCCCGCGCAGCTGGTGCAGTGCGCTCAGGCCGTACCGCTCGGCGTTTTCGATGACCATGACCGTCGCATTCGGCACGTCCACGCCGACTTCGATGACGGTGGTGGACACGAGGGCGTCCAGCCGTCCGGATTTGAAGTCGTCCATCACCTCGGCCTTTTCCTTCGGCTTGAGCTTGCCGTGCATCAGGCCCACCCGGCGGTCCGGCAGATAGGCTTTTGCGATGTCCTCATAGTAGCTCTTGACGGCGTTCAGGCCGCTGCCGCCCGCGTCCTCGATGGCAGGGCAGACGATATACACCTGCCGTCCGGAATCGATCTCTCTATCAAGGAAACCGTAGAGGTCGACCCGCTTTTTGCCGGTGATGCAGCGGGTCTTGACGGGCTTGCGGCCCGGCGGCAGCTCGTCGAGGATGGAGATGTCGAGGTCGCCGTACATCAGCAGCCCCAGCGTCCGGGGGATGGGGGTGGCACTCATGACCAGCAGGTGGGGGTTCGCGGCCTTTTCGGCCAGCAGGCCCCGCTGGCGCACACCGAAGCGGTGCTGTTCGTCCACGACGGCCAGACCCAGCCGGGCGAACTCCACGCCCTCGCTGAGGATGGCGTGGGTGCCCACGATGAGGTCGGCCTCATCGTCCCGGATGGCGGCGAGGGTGGTGCGCCGTGCGGCGGCCTTCATGCCGCCGGTGAGCAGGGCTACCCGCATCCCGAAGGGGGAGAGCAGGCGGTTCAGGTTCTCGGCGTGCTGGCTGGCCAGGATCTCGGTGGGGGCCAACAGTGCGGCCTGATACCCGGCCCGGATGCAGGCCCAGATGGCCGCAGCAGCCACCAGCGTTTTGCCGCTGCCCACGTCGCCCTGCAAAAGGCGGTTCATGGACGTTTCGCCTGACATGTCGGTCAGGATCTCTTCCACGGCCCGCCGCTGTGCGCCGGTGGGGGAGAAGGGCAGGGACTCCCAGAAAGGGGAGGCGTCGGCCTTCTTCATCGGCGCGCCGGTGGAGGCCGCGCCGTGGTTCTTCATCCGGCCGATGCCCAGCTGTAAGACCAGAAGCTCTTCGTAGATGAGCCGCCGCCGCGCCGCAAAGGCTTCCTCCTCCGTGGTGGGGCAGTGGATGGCCCGGACGGCGTCTGCCTTGGAGAGCAGACGGTATTTTTTCAGCATCTCAGAGGGCAGCGGGTCGGGCAGAAGCTCCGCGTGGGGGAGGAGCTGGCGGACGCACTTGGCGATGGCGCTGCTGGTCAGACCCTCGGTCTGGGGGTAGACGGCCTCGAAAGGCGACGACTTCACCTGCGCGTCGGTGCGCACCTGCGGGTTGACCATCTGGCGGCGGAGCATCCCGCCCGTCACGATGCCCTGAAAATAGTATTCCTGCCCCAGCTCCAGCTTCTGGGCGGCGTATGGATTATTGAACCACGTGATCTCGAGACTGGATACATCGTCCCCGGCGGTGATGCGCTCCATCCGCCGCCCGCCCGGCAGGATGCGCCCGCCGGGCTTTGCAAACACTTCGGCCTTCACGACGCACTCGGTGTCGGCGGGGGCCTCGGCGATGGAGTAGGGCTTTGAAAAATCCAGATACCGGCGGGGATAGTGGCAGAGCAGGTCGCTGAGGGTCAGGATGCCCAGCTTCTCGAACCGCTCGGCAGTCTTGGGGCCGACGCCCTTGAGATAGCGTACCGGAGTGTCCGGCGTGAGGGTGGTGTGAAGTTCGGCAGGCATGGCGCGGCCTCCTTTCAGGGAAAATGATAGTATGCCCATTGTATCACGGCAGAGGGCAAAAGAAAAGCGCCCTGCCGGAGCGGGGCGCGGAAAAGCATTCAGACCTTACTGTCCTTCTTGAACGAGCCTTTGAACCCTTCCCAGAGGGAAACGACCCGGGGCCGGGGCAGAAAGTAGTTGACCAGCAGAGCGCTGACGGCGGTCTTGATGGTGCGCCAGCCCACATGGAGCCGGAAATCTTTGCGCGGGAACTCTGGCATAGGTCTGTATCCTCCTCTGGACTCTTAGCCGTTTCGTTGCTGACTCTTTTAGCATAGCACAGAGCGAAGAGGGGAGACAAGCTTTTCCGCGTAAGTAGATTATTTAACGAGCAAAACAACAAAAAATCCCGGATGCCTCAGCACCCGGGAATCTTTTGGAGGTGACGACCAGATTTGAACTGGTGGATGAGGGTTTTGCAGACCCTTGCCTTACCACTTGGCCACGTCACCATATTCGGAGCAACTGTTGCTGCTCCATTTGGAGCGGCCGACGAGGCTCGAACTCGCTACCTCCACCTTGGCAAGGTGGCGCTCTACCAGATGAGCTACGGCCGCATATTCGGTGCATTTATCCTTGCACCCTCCCGTTTTTTAACGGGGCCCCCGCAAAAATTTGCGAAGCAAATGTTTGTGGGGAAGAGGAGGAATTTCAGAATTTGTTGCGGCGGTCTTACTTGTAAGACCGCCAGACAAATGTCTGACATTCCGACGAAGCGACCCGGATCGGGCTCGAACCGACGACCCCCAGCGTGACAGGCTGGTGCTCTAACCAACTGAGCTACCGGGCCATACTGGAACAACGATTGCTGCTCCATTATGGAGCGGCCGACGAGGCTCGAACTCGCTACCTCCACCTTGGCAAGGTGGCGCTCTACCAGATGAGCTACGGCCGCATATTGGAAACCCTGCTGGGTCTCCTGACTGGTGCCTCCGATCGGAATCGAACCAATGACACGGGGATTTTCAGTCCCCTGCTCTACCGACTGAGCTACAGAGGCGCACCGGACGATGATTATTATACCTGAAATTTCGATTTTGTAAAGGGGTAAATGCAAAATTTTTTGAGAATTTTTGAACTTTCTATATTTTGCCCGTGTTATCGTCCAAAATAAGACTGACTTTTCTGACGCTTTTTGCGGGCGGCAGACAGGGAAAGACTATTTGACATCTTCAACAACCTATGGTTTAATAAATGAGAATGAAAAGAATTGCTTTTCTCCCGCTGTGGGAATCTATACCTATATATAGCAAAAGCGTTTGAGACGGCCCTGCGGCAAGAACATTCCGGGGCCGGGAGGAGCAGCATGGCAAGAAAACAGGAATATGGCAACGAAAGCATCACTTCGCTGAAGGGTGCCGACCGTGTGCGCAAGCGCCCGGCCGTCATCTTCGGCTCGGACGGCGTGGAGGGCTGCGCCCACTCCATCTTTGAGATCGTCTCCAACTCCATCGACGAGGCCCGCGACGGCCACGGCGACACCATCAACGTCACCCGCTGCAAGGATGGCAGCGTCATCGTCGAGGACTTTGGCCGCGGTATGCCCGTGGACTGGAACAAGGGCGAAGAGCGCTACAACTGGGAGCTGCTGTTCTGCGAGATGTACGCAGGCGGCAAGTACGGCGAGGGCGAGGACAACTATGAATTCAGCCTCGGTCTGAACGGTCTGGGCCTCTGCGCCACCCAGTACGCCTCGGCATGGATGACCGCCGACATCTACCGCGACGGCTTCCACTACCACCTCGACTTCCAGAAGGGCGAGAATGTGGGCGGCCTGCACAAAGAACCCTACAAGGGCCGCCGCACCGGCAGCATCATCCACTGGAAGCCGGACGATGAGGTCTTTACCGACATCGACGTCCCCGGCAGCTACTATAAAGATGTCCTCCGCCGTCAGGCTGTGGTCAACGCGGGCCTGACCCTCAACTTTACTGACGAAAAGGAGAAAGACCCCGCCACCGGCAAGCCGTGGAAGGAGAGCTGGTGCTATGAGCACGGCATCGCCGACTATGTGGCTGAGACGGCGGGCGAGGACAGCCTGACCCCGGTGTTCAGCTGCGAGAGCGAAGCCACCGGCCGTGACCGCGAAGACCAGCCCGACTATAAGGTAAAGATGAGCGCGGCGTTCTGCTTCTCCAACAAGGTGCAGCTGCTGGAATACTACCACAACTCGTCCTGGCTGGAGCATGGCGGCAGCCCGGAGCACGCCGTCCGCACGGCCTTCGTCTACCAGATCAACAAGTATCTGAAGGATAAGAACCTCTACAAAAAGGGCGAGAGTGCCATCAGTTTTCAGGATGTGCAGGACTGTCTGGTCTACGTTTCGTCCAGTTTCTCCACCCGCACCAGCTATGAGAACCAGACCAAAAAGGCCATCACCAACAAGTTCGTCTCTCAGGCCATGACCGACTTCCTCAAGCACTATCTGGAAGTCTACTTCCTCGAAAAGCCCGACGAGGCCCAGAAGATCTGTCAGCAGGTGCTGGTGAACAAGCAGAGCCGGGAGCACGCCGAAAAAACGCGCCAGAGCATCAAAAAGACGCTCTCGACCCAGATCGACCTCGCCAACCGGGTGCAGAAGTTCGTGGACTGCCGCACCAAGGATGCCTCCCGCCGTGAGCTGTATATCGTCGAGGGCGATTCGGCTATGGGCGCGGTCAAGACCAGCCGCGACAGTGAATATCAGGCCATCATGCCCATCCGCGGCAAGATCCTGAACTGCCTCAAGGCCGACTATGCCCGCATCTTCAAGTCGGACGTCATCGTGGACCTCATCAAGGTCATGGGCTGCGGCGTGGAGCTGGGCGGCAAGCACAACAAGGAGCTTGCCACCTTCAACCTCGACAATCTCCGCTTCAATAAAATCGTCATCTGTACCGATGCCGACGTGGACGGCTACCAGATCCGCACACTGGTGCTGACCATGCTCTACCGCCTGACCCCCACCCTCATCAACGAGGGCTATGTCTATATCGCGGAGTCGCCGCTGTACGAGATCACCACGAAAGACCGCACCTATTTCGCCTACACGGAACCCGAGAAGGCCACCTTCCTCGAGGAGATCGGCGATAAGAAATACACCATCCAGCGCTCGAAAGGTCTGGGCGAGAATGACCCCGAGATGATGTGGCTGACCACCATGAACCCCGAGAGCCGCCGCCTCATCAAGGTGATGCCCACCGATGTGGAGCGCACCGCGCAGGTGTTCGACATCCTGCTGGGCGACAACCTCGCAGGCCGCAAGGAGCATATCGCCCAGCACGGCGCAGAGTATCTGGACGATCTGGATGTGAGTTAAACCTCTCCGTCAATGCTTCGCATTGCCACCTCCCCTACGGAGGGGAGGCTTTGGCATTTCGGAAAAGCTTTCCCTCTTCGCCAGAGGCTCCCCTCGCTAGGGGAGCTGTCGAGCGGCAGCGAGACTGAGAGGTTGAGTTACGAGGGAACTCTAGTAAAGAGGATTTACAATGGCAAAAAAATCGAGCAAAAAAACCGCAAAGCCTGTCCGCCCCCAGCTGGGCGAGGGCGTTGAGATACTGAACGCCGGCAGTGTGCTGGAAGACCCCATCACCCGCACGCTGGAAACGAACTATATGCCCTACGCCATGAGCGTCATCGTCAGCCGCGCGCTGCCGGAGATCGACGGCTTCAAGCCCGCCCACCGCAAGCTGCTGTATACGATGTATGAGATGGGCCTGATCAAGGGCGCGCGCACCAAGTCGGCGAACATCGTGGGCAGCACCATGCACCTGAACCCCCACGGCGACGCCGCCATCTATGACACCATGGTCCGCATGGGCCGGGGCAACGAGAGCCTGCTGGTGCCGTTCGTGGACAGCAAGGGCAACTTCGGCAAAGCTTACAGCCGCGATATGTCCTGCGCCGCTGCCCGCTACACCGAAGCAAAACTGGAAGGCGTCTGCGAAGAGCTGTTCCGGGACATTGACAAGGAGACGGTGGACTTCGTCCCCAACTACGACGGCACCACCACCGAACCGACCCTTCTGCCCGTGACATTCCCCACCATTCTGGCCAACAACACGCTGGGCATCGCCGTCGGTATGGCCTGCAACATCTGCTCCTTCAATCTGGCCGAGCTGTGCGACACCACCATCGCCCTCATGAAGGATGCAAAGCACGACATCTCCACCACCATGCCCGCCCCGGACTTCGTGGGCGGCGGCCAGATCCTCTACGACGAAGCCCAGATGCGGGACATCTTCGAGAATGGCCGCGGCAGCGTGAAGGTGCGCGCCCGCTACGCCGCCGTGCCGGGCGAGAACATGATCGAGATCACCCAGATACCGCCCACCACCACGGTGGAGGCCATCATGGACAAGATCGCGGAGCTGGTCAAGGCGGGCAAGATCAAAGAGATCAGCGATATGCGGGACGAGACCGACCTGAACGGCCTCAAGCTCACCCTCGACCTCAAGCGCGGCGTGGACGCCGACAAGCTGATGGCCAAGCTCTTCAAGGCCACCCCGCTGGAAGACAGCTTCAGCTGCAACTTCAACATCCTTGTCTCGGGCCAGCCCCGGGTCATGGGCGTGCGGGAGATTTTGCAGGAGTGGACGGCCTTCCGGATGGAATGCGTCCGCCGCCGCACCTATTACGACCTCCACGGCAAGGAAAAGCGCCTCCACCTGCTCAAGGGTCTGGCGGCGATTTTGATGGACATCGACAAGGCCATCCACATCATCCGCACCACGGAGGAGGAGACGGAAGTCGTGCCCAACCTGATGATCGGCTTTGGCATCGACGAAGTGCAGGCCGACTATGTGGCCGAGATCAAGCTGCGCCACCTCAACCGGGAATATATCCTCAAGCGCACCGGCGAGATCGAGCAGCTGGAAGCCGACATCGCCGATCTGAACGACATCCTCGCAAAGCCTGCCCGCATCCGCAAGATCATCATGAAGGAATTGGCCGACGTGGCAAAGAAGTACGGCCAGCCCCGCCGCAGCGAGATCCTCTACGACCTGCCCGAGGAAGAGAGCGGCGCCGAGGAAGAGGCCGTGCCGGACTATCCCGTCACCGTCTTTTTCACCCGCGAAGGCTATCTGAAGAAGATCCCGCCCCAGAGCCTGCGCACGGCCGGTGCGCACAAGCTCAAGGAGGGCGACGAGATCGTCCGGCAGGTGGAGACGCGGAACAACGTAGAAGCGCTGTTCTTCACCGACAAACAGCAGGTGTATAAGGTGCGTCTGGCCGAGCTGGAAGACGGCAAGGTGGCCCAGATGGGCATTTATCTGCCGGGCCGTCTGGGCATGGACGAGGGCGAGAACATCCTCGACATGGTCATCACCTCCGACTACGGCGGCTATATGCTCTTCTTCTTTGCCAGCGGCAAGTGCGCAAAAATCCCGCTCAGCTCCTACGCCACCAAGCAGAACCGCCGCAAGCTGCTGAAAGCCTACTGCGACAAAGAGCCGCTGGCGACCATGTTCTTCCTGCCCGAGGAGACGGAGCTGGCCATCCGCACCAGCGCGGGACGGATGCTTCTGGTCGGCACGGCGCAGATCGCCGCAAAGACCACCCGCGACAGTCAGGGCGTGGCGGTCGTGACCCTGAAAAAGAACCAGACCATCGCCTCCGTCGTCCCGGCGGACACGCTGGAACTGGCAAATCCCCACCGCTACCGCGTCCGCAGCCTGCCGGCGACCGGTGCGCTCGTCCGCGCAGAGGATGAAGGGGAGCAGATGACGCTGCTGTGATTTTTGCGCCTGCGGCGTGGGGCAGTTTTCTCTTTCGGTCAAATGGCTTTGCGCTCCGCGCGGGCCAGAGGTAGGGAGGGGTGTTTCGAATCCCCCCTCCCTACCTCTGGACTCCACTCTCCCCGCAACGAGTTAAGGGCTGCTCGCCCTTAACGATTCCAACGAGGAAGTCGAAACGGAAAAAAGCTAGTCGCTGCGCTTAACGCTTTTT